>Ga0233426_10000106_pt1 | contig 94186 bp, 95 predicted proteins | sample SI_118_April2016_6_FD_179875 | JGI IMG/M metagenome (GOLD analysis project Ga0233426, IMG submission 179875) | Seawater microbial communities from Saanich Inlet, British Columbia, Canada - SI_118_April2016_10_MG | ecosystem: Environmental > Aquatic > Marine > Inlet | place: Canada: British...
AACCTCATCATCGGAAATTTACGTGGTCGCGAAGCAAAACTCATGAAAAAAGCCACCAAAGCACTCCGCAACTGGCAGCCCGAATTAGATGGCATCAAAGCAACCCTAAAATAGCTTCAATGTTCCTTAGATATCTAATATCTTCCCAAAGCAGACATCCAAATCAGCCGCAATTTTTTGCCGGCATCTGACATCCCCAAACCACCTGCCGCAACCAACGCAGGGTCTCGCACGGCTTGCTTCAAAATTCCTCGCGCGACCCAGTCGGCACGCAGCGCAGCCCGCGCGCCCTTCGAAGGCTTGCCCATCATTCGACGGGCTGCCTCAGCGCGTGCCAAACCTGCCTCTGCCAGCGTTTTGATACCCGTCGTCGTGCCATCCACCAAAGGATAGCGCGCGGCTTGTTCCAACGCAGGAACAGCCAGCAACAATCGTGCAACCGCACATCCCGCGCCATATTCATACGCTGCGTCCCCGTCTCCGCCGCAGGACGCAACAGCCAAACCCATCAAGCCACCACCTGTTGCGCTTAAATATCCGTCCAACGCATCCCCATCTGCATGGGGCTCTTTGTAAATATCCCACTGGCGCGCGCCAACGATCCCATGCAACCAATCACGGCGCAATCCCGTTCGCCGCACCAATTCAGCTAGCGGCGTAACAACTTGATGTCGGCGAACCGCCCCACCCTCAAAGATTTCCTCGATAGCATCAAACCACCACTGCAACCGCATTTCCGCGATCATCGGTTCTGCCGTCACCCAAGGCGCACGCGACACCTCGACGTTAAAGGCATACAAAACCATCAACGCGTCGCGCGTTTCGCCGCTGGCGGTCATCGCACTTAGAAACCGATCAGGATCACCCGTTCGAACCGTTTGCGCGCATTGCGCAATATCTTGGGAAATCTCGCTTTGCATTAAACCCCGCCTAAGAACTCTGCGATCAAAGCCGCTGTTTGATCCTGCAAAAACACATCCAAGTGCGAAACGCCATCCAAAACATGATAGCTGCCCTTGTCTGTCACGCCCGTCATCAAAGTTTTATATTCCTGCGCCCTGAACGCTTCGTCATCTGCGCCAACGATCAGTTTAAATTTCGGTAACGCAGCGATATCCGCAAAATAATCCGCACGCGGTGCATAAGACGTGTTTAACCGATAAGAATACGCCCCCGTCATGGTTTCAGCCAATCGCCCTTCAGGAAGGTTAAACTGAAGCACAGTTGCACCATTGGCCAAGGTAATCCCGACATTGTTCAACATCGAAAGACCAATCATACGGCGTGTTAAGACATGGCCCCACCCGCCTGCATTTTCCCGCATCGTTGGCGCATTATATTTTAGAAAAGGCGCGAGCAGAATTGCTCCGTCCAGCATCTCGCCATGGTCTCCGCCCGCAAATCGCGTCACCAATCCGCCGCCAGACGAATGCCCAACCATAACAACTTTTTGCCCTTCAGCGCGGTATTTTGCGATCAAATCAGCCAAATCGTCTTCGTACTGCCCGATGTAATCCACGTCACCGCTGCGGCCATCCGCACCAAAATGTCCGCGCAAATCAGGGAGCAAAACTTCTGCACCCGTCAGGCTAATTTGCTCTGCCAACCAATCATAACCACCGCCGTGCCCGCCAGATCCATGCACGATTACAACCAACGGGCCGTCACCGCCGCGAACCCGCACATTCATCGTTGTTCCATCACGCGCGGTGTACCTTTCAGGCTTAATTGCAACGTGATCAAACACCAACTTTTCAAACGCAAGCCCCTCGCCCTCAACTTTACCCACGGGCCATTGCGACAGGATCAATCCACCAGCAATCAACAGATAAATCCCAGCTGAAATCGCAGCAAACCGCAAAACCTTTAACACAGTGCCCATCACTTTATTCCTCTTCCAATTCAAAAACGTCATGCACCGAAACCTTCAATTCCGCTGCAATTTGTAGGGAAAGCACCGTGCTTGGTACAAAAATCCTATTTTCGATCGTGTTGATTGTTTTGCGCGACACGCCCACCGCTTGCGCCAACTGCGCTTGTGTCAAGCCAGCAGCGCTGCGCAATTCCTTTAGGTGGTTGCGCAATTTTGGCATCAAAGCCCCCGCAAGCTGATGAATGCAAACGACAGCAAAAATGCCGCCGCTGTTAAGGTTCCCATCACGGCATAGATCACTTCAAACGTCGTCAATTCCCAGGCCAAAAACGGTGCAAACCCAGGATACATAGCCACTGCGACCCAAAACCCGATCTTCGCAGCTTGGTTCATTTCCATCTTGAACGTCTCGTCAGATGCTTGCTTTCGCGAACCGCTGCTGGCCTGCCAAAACGCGGCAAAAATTGCGATGCTGGCCACAACGCCAGCGATCCCCGGGATAAACGGGTACACAGGATCAGGCCGCGCCATGATCAGTGCAAGAACCGCGTAACACAGACAAACAAACCCTGCTCCGCCCATCAAAATCCCACGCAATCGAACCAGCGTTTCCCCGTTCATGACGCCACCTTTAAGCCAATAATCCCAGTTAAAATTAACGCCACGCTGGCCACCCGCAAGATGCTGGCAGGTTCACCAAACCAGATCACCCCAAAGATAAACGTGCCGACGGCGCCAATACCCACCCAAACGGGATACGCTGTGCTAAGCGGCAGATGCTTCATTGCATACGCCAGTAACCAAAACCCAAAGAATGCAGCAACACCGGTCAAGATGCTCGGCCCCACTTTCGTAAAACCATCCGACGCCTTCATTGCCGTGGCCCAAACAACCTCTAACAGTCCCGAAATCAACAATATAAACCAAACCATCGCGCATGCCCTTATGTAACGTTGAGGTTACATTTAAGGACTCACAAAAGTAACGTCAAGGTTACAAAGAAAAAATCTCAGCCCGCCAACCTCGGCAGGGCCCATTTTCAAAACAAAGGCGTCAGCAGGCTCAACCCCGTTAACATCGCAGGACTGCGCAAAATCTAGGCCGTCACAGCGCCATCGCGCAACAACTTCCAGTTAATGGCATCGGTCAACGCCTCAAAACTCGCATCTACGATGTTGGCTGATACCCCAACCGTGGACCAGCGCTGCCCGTCACCATCTTGGCTGTCGATCACAACACGCGTAACCGCTTCGGTCCCGCTGCCCGTGATACGCACCTTGAAATCAACCAAATGCATGTCATCAATGATGCTTTGGTACGGCCCCAAATCCCGTTCCAATGCCCGCCATAACGCATTCACTGGCCCCTGGTCATTTCCGACCTCATCCATGCTTTCACTGGCCGACAAATGTTTCTGGCCGCCAATATTTAGGGCAACCACGGCCTCGGACAAAGTCATCCGCCCTTTGCCCGGAACCTTCGTTCTTTCTACCGTCACACGGTAGCGCATAATGTCGAAAAACACGGGCAAACTGCCCAAAACACGCCGCGCCAATATCTCAAACGAGGCCTGCGCCCCGTCATAAGCATACCCTTGATCTTCGCGATCTTTCACCGCGTTCAGGATTTCGCCAAGCCGCGGATCACCCTTTTCAACCGCAATTCCTGCATCTTTCAACCGCTTCAAAAGGTTCGATTGCCCTGCCTGATTAGACATCGGAATAATCCGTTCATTCCCAACCTTTGACGGCTCTACATGCTCATAGGTGGTCGGATCTTTCAAAATTGCCGAGGCATGCAGCCCCGCTTTATGCGCAAACGCGCTCGCCCCAACATAGGCCGCCCATTTGTTCGGCACACGGTTCAAGATATCGTCCAACATCCGCGAAACTTTCGTCAGCGTTTTCAAACCTGCAGTCGTGACACCAGTTTCAAACTGGCTAGCGTAGGGCTCTTTCAACAACAAAGTCGGAATGATCGCCGTCAGGTTGGCGTTGCCACACCGCTCGCCAAGCCCGTTCAACGTGCCTTGAATATGGCGCGCACCTGCGTCCACTGCCGCCAGCGTATTCGCCGCCGCCATTTCCGCATCATTATGCGTGTGAATACCCACATGATCCCCAGGAATACCGCTTGCAATCACCGCCGCCGTTGCTGCGCGCACTTCTTCAGGCAACGCCCCGCCATTGGTGTCACACAGAACAATCCACCGACATCCAGCCTCATACGCTGCTGTCGCCGCCGCAATCGCGTATTCAGGATTTGCCTTATACCCATCAAAGAAATGCTCGCAATCGAACAGCGCCTCGCGGCCTGACGCCACAATATGCGCAAAACTATCGCGGATATTCTCAATATTCTCATCGAGCGAAATGCCCAGCGCCTTGGTCACATGGAAATCATGCGTTTTACCCACAAGACAAACCGCTGGCGTATTCGCATTCATCACTGCCGCCAGCACATCATCGTTCGCCGCAGACCGTCCAGACCGCTTGGTCATCCCAAACGCCGTGAACGTGGCACGGTTTAACTTTGGCGCTGCGTCAAAGAAATCGCTGTCTGTCGGATTGGCACCGGGCCAACCACCCTCAACATAATCCAGCCCTAGTTCATCGAGCGAATGCGCAATGCAAACCTTATCTTCAGCTGTGAAATCCACGCCTTGGGTTTGCTGGCCATCGCGCAGGGTCGTGTCGAAAAGGTAAAGACGTTCGCGGGTCATCACGCATCCCCTCGTTTGATTTCATACAGCTTTTCTGCGTCAAAACCTGCATCGGGAATCAACTCAACAGTCTCTTTGGTCATACGCACCTCTAAGCCCGCATTCCGCGCCGCACTTTTCAATCGATCCACACTCTCAAAGTTCCCACTTAGCATAGCGGAATTTCGCGCGGCTCGAAGCCAATCCTCGACTTGTTCAATTCGTTCTTGATCACCACTTTGTGCACCAGATTGCGTGATCCAGCCGTCCAACTCGTCCGTCAAAAGCCCCAAAACCTGCGCTGATCGTTTCAGCAAAGCGGCATCCCCAGCACGGGACAATTTGTGCAAAACTTGAATTGCTCCATGCGTGTTCAAATCGTCCCCCAAAGCCAGCAAAAACTCTGCGTCTGGAGTGTTAGCGGCATCAACACCACTCACTTGCGCACGCCATTGGCGCAGCGTGCGCTCACTGTCCGCGCGCTTACGATCCGTCCAATCCATCGGCTTGCGGTAATGCGTACTCAAATACACGAACCGAATAACCTCGCCGGCATGACCTTTGCCCAGCAATTCCTGCACACTAAAGAAATTGCCTAGGCTTTTGGACATCTTCTTGCCCTCAACCTGCAACATTTCATTGTGCATCCAAACCTGTGCGAAATCATCCTCAGACCCACAGACACAGCTTTGCGCCTTTTCATTTTCATGATGCGGAAATGCTAAATCCAGCCCGCCACCGTGAATATCAAACCGCTTTCCAAACAATTTTTCCGCCATCGCCGAACACTCAATATGCCACCCCGGTCGCCCACGTCCCCAAGGGCTATCCCATCCAGGTTGCCCCTCGTCAGACGGTTTCCACAACACAAAATCCATCGGATTGCGTTTATAAGGCGCAACCTCAACCCGCGCCCCCGCGATCATGTCATCGACAGATCGCCCTGACAGCGAGCCGTAATTTTCATACGACGTCACATCAAACAACACATGCCCGTCGGCTTCATACGCATGGCCCTGCTCAATCAGCATCGCCGACATGGCAACCATCTCGTCAATATATTCTGTCGCGCGGGGCGCATGATCAGGCTCCAAATTGCCCAGCGCACCCATGTCTTCCAGATACCAAGCAATGGTTTCATCAGTCCGCTCCTGAACCAATTCCTCTAACGTGCCGACAGCCCCCGCCGCCTTACGCGCCGCTGCCGTTGCGTTGATCTTGTCATCCACATCCGTGAAATTGCGCGCATATCGCACGTGATCGGTGCCATACTTTTCACGCAGCAACCGATACAATACGTCAAACACAATCACGGGTCGCGCATTCCCAATATGTGCACGATCATAAACCGTTGGCCCACAGACATACATCCGCACGTCATTTACATCCAAAGGGCTAAACACCTCTTTTGAACGGGTCTTCGTGTTATACAGCTTGATCTCAGTCATTGGTCTTCCTCACACGTACACGCAGTTCTGCCGTGGCGGGCCTATCACTCGTTATCTGTTTAGGAAATAGAGAAGCAGTCCGCCTGACACCGTCAGCGGATAATACAAATGCAGCAAATGATGCTTTGGTTTCTCATGAAGGCGACCATACTTCAGAGTTCATAAAAAACAACCCTGCAAATTTTGCGACGCTCACCTGCGCTTTTTGGTCAAAATATCCAAAATCCTATTCCGCCTCGATCACTGGCTCTTGCCGAATCTGCGCAAACCGTGTTGCGCTCCCCCCAACACGATCAAGGACAACGCTGATGAAACTTTCAAACCGCATTCAATCCATCACAGGCGACGGTTCTGACGGTTGGGATATCTTGTACCGCTCACGCGATATGATCGACGCTGGCATCCCTGTCCTCGAACTTACGATCGGCGAACACGACAATCGCACCGATCCCACTATCATCGAAGAAATGTACAAAAGCGCGAAAGCGGGTAACACGGGCTACGCCGCTGTTCCAGGCAGCCAAGTGCTGCGTGAAGCCATCGCCGCCCGTGTCCAATTGCAAACGGGCGTTCCAACATCTGCCAATAACGTCATCGTCACAACTGGTGGCCAAGCCGCCCTTTTTGCTGCCCACCTCGCCCTTCTCGATCAAGGCGATACAGGCCTGTTCATGGATCCGTATTACGCCACTTATCCTGGTGGTATTCGTTCAATCGGCTCCCACGGTGTGCCCGTCCCAACCCATTCCGATCACAACTTCCAACCCCAACGCGCCGATCTTGAACCGCTCGCCAAAACGGCGAAATGCTTGTTGATCAATTCACCCAACAACCCAACAGGTGTGATTTACTCACGCGAAACCCTGCAAATGATTTGCGATGTCTGCCGTGAAAACGATGTCACGCTTGTTTCAGACGAGGTTTACGACACCCAAGTCTGGAGCGGCGAGCACATTTCACCCCGCAGCCTGCCAAACATGTCCGACAATTGTTTTGTCATCGGTTCCATGTCCAAATCCCACGCCATGACAGGCTGGCGCGTTGGCTGGATCATCGGCCCAGAACACGCGATTGAACGCATCCTCGATCTATCCACCATCAACACCTACGGCGTGCCGGGCTTCATCCAGGACGCCGCCACTTTTGCGCTGACCAACGGCTCCGCGCTCGAAACCGAAGTCGCAAACGTGTTCCGCAACCGCCTCAAGCTCGCCGAAAATATTCTTGAAGGCGAAAATCACGTCCGCCTCATCCCCGCCCAAGGTGCGATGTACCTCATGCTCGACATCCGCGCGACAGGCCTTTCAGGCGACGATTTCGCCACTGAACTGCTCGATCAAGAACACATCGCCGTTATGCCTGGCGAGAGCTTTGGCGCATCCGCCGCAGGCCACATCCGCGTTGCGATGACCATCCCCGACGATCAATTCACCAAGGCCCTCACCCGCCTCATCGCCTTCGCCAAATCAAAGGTCTCCTGACACATGCCTCTTACCTCTGCCAAAATCGCCGACCTTGCCAAATCCTACGCCGCCGCTTGGACAGCGCGCGACGGCTTTGACATCGCGCAACATTTCGAACCAACGGGCCAGCTAGTCGTAAACGGCACTCCCGCCACGGATCCAAAATCCATCGCAGACGTGGCCCAAGGGTTCATCACCCTGTTCCCAGACCTGCATTACATGGCCGACGACACGCGCATCGCAGGCGCAAACGCCCTGCAATCATGGACCCTGTACGGCCACCACTCCGAAACCAACGCCTTCACAAAACTCAGCGGATGGAACACATTCACCGTTTCAGACGCAGGTAAAATCCAAACCGCCCACATGTTTTATGATCCATCCGAAATGAAAGGCTAACCCATGACCCACGATCCAGGCCCCGCATTCCGCGCCCTACATCAATCAGGCAACCCGTTCATCCTCGCAAACGCATGGGATGCAGGCAGTGCCAAAGTCCTCGCCAGCCTTGGTGCACAAGCCCTTGCCACCACATCAGGCGGGCATGCCTTCACACTCGGGCGCCAAGACATGGGCACCATCAGCCGTGACGAATCCCTATCCCACGCGGCAGACCTCGTTGCTGCAACCAACCTCCCCGTTTCAGGCGATTTTGAAAACGGTTACGGCGATGCCCCCGAAGTTGTCGCAGAAACCATCCGATTGGCCTGCGAAGCCGGCGTCGCAGGATGCTCCATCGAAGACACTGCCTTTGACGCTGACAAAGCCTATGATTTCGATCTTTCGGTTGAACGCATCAAAGCTGCCGTTTCCGCCACTCGCGCCCTGCCGCGTGACTTTGTTTTGGTTGCGCGCGCCGATGGCATTATGAATGGCTATTACGATATCGACGAGGCAATTAGACGACTCCAAGCCTACGATGCAGCAGGTGCGGATTGTCTTTATGCTCCATTCCCCAAATCCATCGATGATCTTCGTCGCATCGTTGCCTGTACAAAAAAACCAATCAATGCGTTAGCCGCTGGGCCTGTTTTCACCCAACTCACCCGCAAAGACTACGCCGATATGGGGGTGGCGCGCATTTCACTCGGCTCCGCACTTGCTCGGGTAACGCACCAAGCCCTCGTGGACGTAGCTGGCGCGATATTAAGTGACGGCGATATGTCTGCGCTCGCCGAAGGCGCCTCAAAGACCGATATCGACGCAATGCTTGCGTCTGGCCCGGGACTTAGCTAAAACTAATTAACACGTTAGCGAGATGCCGAAATGAAATATTCTGAATACGCCAAATGGACCAACCGCGCCACACAGTGGATCGAACAGCATTTCGCAACCCTGCGCGAAAAACCTGTGCGCGCGCAAACCCAGATCGGTGAAATCGCGGCACGCCTTCCTGCATCTCCGCCCGAAGCTGCGACAGACATGGAAACCATCATTGCGGATTTTGAACGCATCGTTCCAGATGGCATAACCCATTGGCAACACCCGCGTTTCTTTGCATATTTCCAATCAAATGCTGCCCCTGCGTCCATGATCGCTGAACAACTTACCAATGCAATCGCGTCCCAGTGCATGCTTTGGCAAACCTCCCCCGCCGCCACCGAAATAGAAGAAGTGATGATCGATTGGTTCCGCCAAGCCCTCGACCTTCCGACAGGTTTCAAAGGTGTCATCCAAGACAGCGCCAGCTCGGCGACCTTGTCCGCAGTCCTAACAATCCGCGAACGCGCCACGGGCTTCACTGGCAACGATCAGGGTATTTCAGGCCAGCCAAAAATGCGCATTTACTGCTCTGAACAGGTGCATTCCTCCATCGACAAAGCCTGCTGGGTTGCAGGTATCGGCCAAGACAATTTGGTCAAGATCGCAACAAATTCGCAGTACCAAATGGACCCGACCGCACTGCAAACAGCCATTGATGCAGACCGCGCTGCAGGCCACACTCCGGCGGGCCTAATCCTGTGCACAGGTGGCACATCCATCGGTGCTTGCGATGATCTCCCGCCCCTCATCAAAATCGCCCAAAGCGAGGACCTCTACACCCACCTCGATGCCGCCTGGGCAGGATCAGCCATGATTTGCCCCGAGTTACGTGATATTTGGGCCGGCGCAGGGGATTGCGACAGCATCGTGTTCAACCCACACAAATGGCTCGGCGCGAACTTTGATTGTTCCATCCAATTCCTTAAAGATGCCAATATTCAGCGCCGCACAATGGGCCTTCGGCCGTCGTACCTCGAAACACCACAAGCCGCTGAAATCACAAATTTTAACGAATGGACTGTGCCGTTGGGTCGCCGTTTCCGCGCCCTAAAACTCTGGTTCTTAGTTCGCGCCTACGGGCTCGAAGGCTTGCGGGACCGCATGCGCAATCACGTCAAATGGGCGCAAGAGCTGGAAGCAAAAATCTCAGAACACCCAGATTTTACAATCACAACAGCCAGTCGACTGTCTTTGTTCACATTTCAGCACACACCAAAGGGCAGTGATCCAAACGAAGCATCCGCCGAGCTATTGCAAAAAATTAACGATGATGGTCGAATTTACCTGACACAAACCCTGCACGAAGGTGCATTCGTGATCCGCTTCGTTGCGGGCCAATTTGATTGCACACGCGACGATGTGATGATGGCTTATGATGTCATCACCGAACTCGCAGCTCCCTAACGCGCCGCATAAAAAACTTGAAATCCCGCGCCCGATCCATAATTTAACAATATGAAATTTTTCAACAAACTGACTTTTGTGTTTTTTGTCGCTCTAATGCTGCCGCTTTCGGCGCAGGCTCAAAACTACCCCAATCCACAATCGCTCTATGTGAATGATTTTGCCAATATTATCGGCGCCCAATCAGAAGAACGCATCGAAGTCATGTTGCGCGCCGCAAAGAAAGACCGCGACCTTGAAATCACGGTTGTAACCATCGACCGGCAAAGCGACTACGGCGGCACAGGCTCATTTAAAACCTTCGCTGTTGGTCTGTTCAATAAATGGGGCATCGGCAACGCACTGCGAAACGATGGCATCCTGATTCTGGTGTCCAAGGGCGATCGCAAAATGCGCATCGTTCTTGGGGATGGCTACCCTGCCCGCTACGATGATCGCGCGAAAACCGTGATCGATAGCTATTTTTTACCCTACTTCAAACAAGATAGATACGCGAGCGGCATCGAATCTGGAACAAAAGAAACGCTCAAACGCCTCGCCCTTGATTATGGTCCAGACAACCGAGCCACCCTAAAATCCCGTATCAAAAACGAAGGCTCACACGTTGTTGAAAACGCCCGCAGTGGTGGCCTTTGGGCGTGGATGCTTGGCTTATTTGGGATCGGGAGCACAGGTTACGGCGTCAAACTTTGGCGCCGTTGGCTCCGCCTTAAGCCCCGCACCTGTTCCATCTGTGGGCGCAAAATGCGCCGTTTGGCCGAATTTGAAGACGACAGCTACCTCGCCCAAGGCCAACAGGTCGAAGAAGCGCTAAAGTCAGTCGATTATGATGTTTGGTACTGCCCCTACGACGATCACACCAAAATCGAAGGCTACAAAGGCTGGTTTTCATCATACTCCGCCTGTCCAAAATGCAATCACATCACCATGTATTCGACACGCACGGTTTTAACCTCGGCAACCACATCGCGCTCAGGCAAAGCCCGTGTCGATTACAACTGCAAAAACTGCAAACATGAATACGACGAAATGGTCACGATCCCGCGCATCACCAAAAGCTCCTCCTCTTCGGGCGGCAGCGGTGGTGGTTTTAGCGGCGGCTCGTCCTCAGGTGGCGGTGCAGGCGGCAGTTGGTAAAGGTCCAAAAACGACCATTCTGCCGCAAACAGGCTTGTCGAAATTTACGAACTGTCGCAATCTGATTGCACAAAAGCAGAGCCACGACATGATTGACCTCAATTGGATGACAGCCCTCGTTTCACGCACTATTGGTGCGAACCGTGGGCGTGCGGCACGCGGATCGCCGCAGATTTAAACACCTGAACCCCTGTCCAAAAATCCAATCAAAGCGAATACCAAAATGTCAGAAACCCGTACCCGCCGCTCAGGTGGCCGCTCCGCCCGCCAAGCCCTTCGCGCATCTCCGCTCGCAGATGATGTCCGTCCAATTCGCGCAGGCATGGAAGGGGGCACATACAAACCCCTATCTGACGCAGATGTGCTCAAAATTCACAACGCCGCCCTTACAGCTCTCGAAACCATCGGCCTTGCAGACGCCCCACCATCAGGCGTAAAAATTCTCACAGATGCAGGTGCAATCCAGGGCGACGATGGCCGCATTCGCTTCCCTCGCGCGCTTGTTGAGGACATGCTTTCCAAGGCCCGCACATCCATTACGCTCCACAGTCGCGACGGCAAAAACGATCTGGAATTGTCAGGCAATCGCGTGCATTACGGCACCGCTGGCGCTGCGGTTCACATTGTCGATGTGCTTGGCAACAACTACCGCGAATGTACGGTCCAAGATCTGCATGACGCCGCGCGTATCGTTGATCGCCTCGACAACATCCACTTTTTACAGCGCCCGATGGTGTGCCGCGATATTCCTGACAACTACGAGATGGACCTCAACACCATCTACGCTTGCGCGTCTGGCACAACGAAACACATCGGCACCTCTTTCACTGAACCCAGCTTTGTTCCGGGCGCCTTTGAAATGATCTACGAAATCTCTGGCGGGGAAGCTAACTACCGCGCCAAACCGTGGATTTCCAATTCCAACTGCTTTGTTGTGCCCCCGATGAAATTCGCAACTGAATCCTGCGAAGTCATGGAAGCCTGTATTCGCGGCGGCATGCCCGTTTTGCTGCTGTCTGCTGGTATGGCTGGTGCAACAGCCCCGTCAACAATCGCAGGTGCAATCACACAGGCCACCGCCGAATGCCTCGCAGGCCTTGTCTACGTTAACGCAATTGCCCCCGGTCACCCCGCCATCTTCGGTACATGGCCTTTCGGCCTTGATCTGCGCACGGGCGCCATGACCGTAGGTTCTGGCGAACAGGCGCTTTTGTCATCAGGTTGCGCGCAAATGCACAAATTCTACGGCCTTCCAGGTGGCGCGGCCGCTGGTGCATCGGATTCCAAAATGCCCGATATGCAAGCTGGCTGGGAACAGATGTGCTCTAATGTCATGACAGGCTTATCGGGTCTCAACATGGTATATGAGGCCGCCGGAATGCACGCTTCCCTCCTCGGTTTTTGCCTTGAAAGCCTTGTGCTTGGCGACGATGTGATCGGTCAGGCCTTGCGCTGTGTACGTGGCATCGAAGTGAACGACGAAACCCTTGCGCTCGATCAAATGGCAGATGTTTGCATGAACGGCCCGGGCCATTACCTAGGAACCAACCAAACCCTCAGCCGCATGGAAGCCGATAACGTCTATCCAACTCTTGGCGATCGCACCTCCCCGAAAGAATGGGCCGAACTCGACAAGCCAAACCTGATCGAAAAAGCGGTTAAACGGAAAGAAGAAATCCTCAACGCGGGCTCAAAGGCAAAATTTGACCCAACCCTTGATGCCGCATTGCGCAAGATGCTGAAAATCCACCTTCCAGCCTAGCAAATCCTGCGGCGGTCCAACCAGATCGCCGCATCAAAACGCAGCTTTCCTTTACGCCTCAACTATTTATAGTGAACCTGTTAGATAACTCGCGCAGGACACCCACAGATATGAGCAAATTTTTCGCAAAAACCGAAGAATCCCTACCCATCATGTTGTTACGCGCCCGCGAAGCTTTGATGAAACGCATCCGTCCATACCTCACAAAACACGAACTTTCAGAGCAACAGTGGCGTGTTTTGCGCGTGTTAGACGAAGTTGGCCCGCTAGAGCCCACAGAACTTGGCGACCGCTGCGTGGTTCTCACACCCAGCCTCACGCGCATCCTCGCGATCCTTGAAAAGCGGGCAATGATACGTCGCGAACGCCATCCGACTGACAAGCGCAAACAGATCATCCACCTGACCAAAGCAGGCCAAGACCTCATCGCAATTATCGCGCCAGAGGCCCGCAAAATTTACGAAGAACTGGAAGAAGCCTTTGGCAAACCCCAGTTGATAAATTTGCTGAACAAACTCTCAAAGCTATCTGATTTTTAAACAGTAGCCACAAACCGATCCACAATCGTGCCGCTTTCACCCAGTGCATTGCGCGCATCGAATACGGCGCTCCAATCAATCGCTAAAACCGTTTCACGTGCCATAACATCGCGCAAATGTTCACCGCTTGCCACGGCTTTGGCACACGCACTTTTAACAATCGCACGCGCCTCGGTCATTCCCATGTGCCTGGCCAAGGCGAAACTCGCTGATTCCGCCATCATTAATCCATTCGTTTCCTCGAAAATAGCTGCCAAAGCACGCTCATCAACCTGCAACGATTCCACCAATTCCAACCCATGTCGCAGTGCTGCCCCCGTCGCCACGACCAATGACGGCAACGCTAACCACTCCTGCGCCCAGGCCGCACCATCACGCTCCTGCGCATGAACCGCCGCACCTGAAATCTGCGCCACCAATCCCTGCCCCTGCCGTGCCAACGCCAACATAGCCTCGGCGCCCGTCGGGTTTGCTTTATGGGGCATCGTGCTTGATCCACCCGCATTACCAGCGCGAACGCCATCTCCAATTTGCGCAGACAACAATAAATCTTGGGCAATTTTACCCAGCGATCCACAGATCAATCCGCATAGATTTGCGAACTCCAAAATTCCATCACGCGTAGAATGCCAAGGAATTTCAGCGGCACCCAATCCCAACTCGGCCGCCATCACATCTGCCAATTCAAACCCATGTCCTTCGAATGCAGAAAAGTTCCCTGATGCCCCACCCAACGACAGAACCAGCACCCGCTCGCGCATTTGCTCCAGCCGTGTAACGTGCCGCACAAACGGCATCCCCCAACTTGCAACCCGCGCACCCAACGCCGTTGGCGTCGCAATTTGATGCCGCGTTCGCGCGCCCATCGGTGTTTCACGATGCTTTAAAGCCTGCGTTTTCAGCGCGCCCAGCAACGTATTCATCCGTCCATCAAACACGTCAAAAACCCGCCGCAACCGCAGCACCAACGCCGTGTCCAGAATATCCTGCGACGTAGCCCCTTTGTGAACAAAACCCGAATGCCCTTTGCCCTGTTCGCTTTCTTCCATCGCAGCCACAAAATTTGCCACCAATGATGGCACAACGACACCATCGCGCGTCATGCCAGCGGCCAATACGCTGGGATCAATCAAAACTTCTCGCGACATCGCGCTTATCACTGCTGCGCTGTCTTCAGGTATCATGCCCAACTTGCCCTGCGCGGCTGCCAATGCGCCTTCAACCAGTAACATCGCCCGCACTTCGGCACTGTCCGAAAACAAAACCGACAATTCGCCGTCTCCAAACAACCCTTTGGTCATCTGCCCGTCCGCCAGTGAAATCGCCATATCGTTCGTCCTCGTGATCAATCGCCATCAATTTACCCCATCGAGTGCGCACTGACCATCCGATAACCCGCCCCAAATCGTAAACGCGCCAAGGTTACGGGTTGCCCGTTCAACCACGTCACCCGCTCCGTGCAGAACACTGGCTCACCCTCGGCCACGCGTAAGGCCTGCGCCACCCAACCTGATGCTGCCTCCGCACTAAATGCGACTTCCACATCCGTGAACGGCACCTCGCGCACCAACCACCCGTTTGGGCCTTCATTCATAAAATCTGCTGCCAATACGCGCGGAACGACATCCGCGTTGATCCAGCGATCTTCCACCTGAAACGGCGCGGCATCCGCCTTGTGCAAACACCTAACGTGCACAACCTCTGCCACATCCAAATCCAACCGCGCCGCCACCCAATCAGGCGTCGCAATCACCTCTCGTGACAACAACAGATAGCTATATTCCGCCCCGCTCGCCGCGACCTCTTCAGCAACCATCGGCATTTCAAACCGCGCATGGCGCACAGGTGCTGCCCGCACTCGCGTCCCTGCCTTGCGCCGCCGTTCAATGACGCCCTCATCTGATAATTCTTTCATCGCGCGGCTAACCGTAGCCCGTGCCACCCCAAATTCCGCAGCCAATTCCAACTCGTTTGGCAACAACGCCCCCGGCAACAAATCACCACTGCGAATACGTGCCAATAACGCCCCGTGAATGTCGCGGTACCCCATCAAATGTCCGCCACCAGCTGCGCAACCGCCACGCGGTACCGCGCTTCAACCGCCTCACGCGCAACATGTCGTCCACCCTGCACCTTATGGCGTCCACCAGACCAAACATCCGTGACAACTTGGTCATCGGCAGCAAAACACAATCCATCCAACAGCTTATCATTCCCCAACGCACAAAGGCTAACATCTCTACTGTCCGCGGCCACCAAATCCGCCAACGCCCCAACGCGGATTTCCCCCGCGTCGCGACCTACGGCCTGCGCGCCACCCTTGGCCGCCCCCAGATACAGCGTTTCGCCAACCGATCCTTCGCCAACAACCATTACATTGCGTTCTACATCGCGCAGGCGTTGCGAATATTCCAACGTCCGCAATTCCTCGGTTAATGAAATCCGCACATTGCTGTCTGATCCAACACCAAACGCACCACCTGCATTCAGATAGGCAGGCCCGTTAAATGGCCCATCTCCCAAATTCGCCTCCGTAATCGGACATAACCCTGCAACCGCCCCTGATCGTGCCAATCCCAATGTTTCTGCCTGCGTCATATGCGTCGCATGGATCATGCACCACCGCGCATCCACATCCAGATTATCCAACGCCCAGGCCACCGGCCGCGCTCCAAGCCACGCTTCAATCTGCTCCACCTCGGCTGGCTGCTCCGCAATATGCATGTGCACGGGCCCAGCAGGTACGGCCGCTAAAAGAGCCACCAAATCCTCGGGCGAGCTTGCACGCAGAGAATGAGGCGCAATCCCGACACGACCATCTTGCAATCTAGAAACTGCCTTTCGCGCGCCATCAACCAATTCCAAATATTGCGACACATCATTGCCAAATCGCAATTGCCCACCCGCCAACACCTGCTTTTGTGCCCCTCCGTAAGAATACAAAACAGGCAACAACGTTAGCCCAATTCCTGTTGTTTCCGCCGCCGCCGCGATCCGCCCCGATAACTCCGCCACATCGTCATATCGCGCGCCGCCTGTACGGTGATGCACATAATGAAATTCGCCAACGCTGGCATAACCTGCTTCTTGCATTTCAACAAAAACCAACGCGGCAATTGCCTCTACATGCTCGGGCGTCAAACGATCCAAAAACTGATACATCAATCTGCGCCACGTCCAAAAACTCTCTCTCCCAGCCGCGCGATACTCCGTCATCCCTGCCATCGCGCGCTGAAACGTGTGACTGTGCAAATTCGCAATCGACGGTAACAGCGTATCCACCCTTACGTCGCCCGAAGACGCACCAACTTCAATCGCTGCGATGTGCTCATCCAATACCTCAATTGCCACATCATTGGCCCAACCCTGCGCCAATCGCGCCCGCTTCGCTAAGATCAAAGTCACCTTGACACCTTTATGTATAGACATAATAGTCATACGCAAAGAACCATACCCAAGGCAAGCACAGACACATGGACTATAACTTAAACACCGAAAAAAACCCCCTTCCATACTCCCCGTTTAAAGCTTGCACAGTTCCACGCCCCATCGGCTGGCTTTCTACCATTTCAACCGATGGCATTTGCAACCTTGCCCCCTATTCTCAATGGCAAAACCTTACCTTTGATCCACCAATGGTAATGTTTGCCGCCAACCAATACCCAGATGGCCGTCGCAAAGACACCGTTCGCAACGCCGAGGAAACAGGCTGGTTCGTTTGGAATATGGCGACCTATGAATTGCGCGAAGCCGTCAACAAATCAGCCCAAGCATTTGATGCTGATATTGACGAGTTTGATCATGCTGGCATATCAAAACAAGTCGCGAAACAAGCTCCAGGCCCAATGGTCGCCCAAAGCCCCTGTCACTTTGAATGCTCCTATATCTCTACCCACCGCCTGCCAGGAAATTCTCCTGTCGGAACCGTCGATATCGTCTTTGGTCGTGTTGAGCATATCCATGTGGCCGATCACGCACTAACGCCCGACGGCAAACTCGATATCCCAAAAATTCGCCCAATCGCACGCATGGGATATTATGATTATGCAGTGATCGATGACGTGTTTGAAATGCGTATCCCAGGTGCAGGTGCCGCCGCCGATGGCCTCGAAGGCAAAGCCTAACGCCCCTCATTCTTTTTCGTTAAAATACTTTTGCCGAGGGCATGTGAATTAAATTGTCATCCCCAGCGTAATATTATGACTAGACATAATAACTCAAACGCGCCTAAATCCCAGCATACATACTCTCGGGGGAATCAATGGCCGTCTCTGTTCTTACAAACTGCACCGCAGCCTGCCTTACCACGGGCGAAACACCCTATGATCTAATCGATGATGCAGCCATCGTGCTCGACGGAAAACTCATCGCGTGGGTCGGTCCTGCCGCAAGCCTCCCGGCAGAATACGCATCCGCTCAAAAACACGATCAAAACGGCGCGCTCGTTAGCCCCGCCTTGATTGATTGCCACACACACATCGTCTGGGGCGGCAACCGCGCCCGCGAATTTGAAATGCGCCTTAACGGCGCGGGATACGAGGAAATCGCCCGCGCAGGTGGCGGCATTCTTTCCACTGTAACAGCGACCCGTGACGCCTCCCTAAAATCCCTCATCGACAACGCCCTTCCGCGTGTGGACACATTGATCGCTGAAGGCATGACAACCATCGAAATCAAATCAGGCTACGGCCTCGATACTGAAACCGAGCTTAAAATGCTCCGCGCCGCCCGCACCATCGAACGCCTGCGCCCGATCCGTGTTAAAACTAGCTTCCTAGGCGCACATGCCGTCCCCCCAAACATCGACGCAGATGCTTACATCGACAACATCTGCATTCTCGCCCTGCATGCAGCACACGCCGAAAATCTTGTGGATTGCGTTGATGGTTTTTGCGAAGGCATTGCCTTTACACCAGCCCAAATCGCCCGCGTGTTTGATGTCGCAAAATCTCTTGATCTGCCCGTAAAACTTCACGCCGAACAACTTTCAAACCTCGGCGGTACAGCCCTCGCAGCCAGTTACGGCGCTCTGTCTGCAGATCACATCGAATACCTCGATCAAGCAGGCGTTGATGCAATGGCCGCGTCAGGCACAATCGCCGTCGTTTTGCCTGGCGCATTCTACACCCTGCGCGAAACACAGCTCCCGCCTTTTGCCGCACTTCGCGCCGCAAACATCCCCATCGCACTCGCCACAGACGCAAACCCTGGCTCCTCCCCACTTACCTCACTCCTGCTCACACTCAACATGGCGTGCACACTTTTTCGCCTCACACCAGAAGAAGCCCTGCGCGGCATCACCCAAAACGCCGCCCGCGCCCTTGGCCTTTCTGATTGCGGTGAAATCGCGGCAGGAAAACGCGCAGACCTTGCGGTTTGGAACGTAGAACACCCCGCCGAGCTCGCCTATCGCATCGGCTTTAATCCTCTGAAACAACGTATTTTCGCAGGCCAATTATGATCCTTACACCCGGCGCAACCACACTTGCACATTTGTCCGACCTTTTCACCAACGACGCGGCTGCAACGCTCGATCCGATCTGCAAACCCGCAGTGGAACGCGCCGCAGAACGCATCGCACGCGCGGCCAGTTCGAACGAAGCCACCTACGGCGTCAACACCGGTTTTGGCAAACTCGCCAGCATGAAAATCGCGCCCGAAGACACAGAAGCCCTGCAACGCAACCTAATCTTGTCCCATTGTTGCGGTGTCGGCGATCCGATCCCCACATCCCACGCCCGCCTGATGATGACCCTCAAACTCCTCTCCCTTGGGCGCGGCGCGTCTGGCGTGCGCTGGCAGTTAATCGAGCTGATCCAAGACATGCTTGGCGCGGGCGTCACGCCCATCATCCCTGCGCAAGGCTCCGTCGGCGCTTCGGGCGATCTCGCGCCACTTGCCCACATGGCCGCAACAATGATCGGCGAAGGCGAAGCAGAGCTGAACGGCAAACGCATGCCCTCCGCCGACGCCCTTGCCAATGCCAACCTCAGCCCTATCGTTCTTGGCGCAAAAGAGGGCCTCGCCCTGATTAACGGCACTCAATTCTCAACCGCACTCGCGCTTATCGGCTTGTTCGGTGCGTGGAACGCCGCACAAAACGCGCTTCTAATTTCGGCCATGTCCACCGATGCCATCATGGGCAGCACCGCCCCGTTGCAACCAGAAATCCACGCCCTACGTGGTCATCGCGGCCAGATCGAAGCCGCCGACACAATGCGCGCGCTTCTCGCTGGTTCAGAAATCCGCGAGAGCCATATTGAGGGCGACACCCGCGTCCAAGATCCCTACTGCATCCGCTGCCAACCCCAAGTCACAGGTGCTGCGCTCGATATCCTGCGCCAAGCGGCCACAACGCTAGAGATCGAGGCAAACGCCGCCACCGATAACCCCCTCGTGCTTACCGATGCAGACCTGATCGTCTCAGGCGGCAATTTTCACGCAGAACCTGTTGGTTTTGCCGCTGATATCATCGCGTTAGCCGTTTCTGAAATCGGCGCAATTGCCCAACGCCGCGTCGCGCTAATGGTTGATCCAACCCTCAGTTTTGATTTGCCCCCTTTCCTCACTCCCGAACCCGGCCTCAATTCTGGGCTGATGATCGCCGAAGTCACGACTGCCGCTTTAATGTCTGAAAACAAACACTTGGCAAATCCTTGCGTGACCGACAGCACACCAACATCAGCCAACCAAGAAGACCACGTGTCCATGGCCGCCCACGGCGCCCGCCGCCTCACGCCAATGGTCCAAAACCTCAACACCATCCTTGGCGTTGAACTGCTGTGCGCCGCCCAAGGAATAGCATTCCGCACCCCCTTAAAAACCAGCGAACCGCTCCAAAGAGCCATCAAAACTCTGCGAAAATCGGTCCCACCATTGGACCAAGATCGATACCTCGCCCCCGATATCGAAACCGCCAGCAAACTTGTAAGCTCTGGCGCATTCACAACGGCCCAATCCAACTTGCCGATCCTATAAGGAGATTCAATATGAACGACCGTAAAAACGCGCGCGACATCTATCCACCAACGGGCCCAGATTTCACTGCGAAATCTTGGATGACCGAGGCTCCCATGCGCATGTTGATGAACAATCTGCATCCTGACGTGGCAGAAAATCCACATGAATTGGTGGTTTACGGTGGCATCGGCCGCGCCGCCCGTACGTGGCAGGATTTCGATGCGATGGTCGCGACACTGAAAGATCTTGAAGACGACGAAACCATGATCGTACAGTCTGGCCGCCCCGTCGCCGTGATCAAAACTCAAATTGATGCACCCCGCGTGCTTATCGCCAACTCCAACCTTGTGCCGCGTTGGGCCACTTGGGATCACTTCAACGAACTCGATAAAAAGGGCCTGATGATGTACGGCCAAATGACCGCTGGGTCATGGATTTACATTGGCGCGCAGGGCATCGTTCAAGGCACCTACGAAACCTTTGTCGAAGCTGGGCGCCAACATTACAACGGCGATCTGACAGGCAAGTGGATCCTTACAGGCGGTCTCGGTGGTATGGGCGGCGCACAACCCCTTGCGGCTGTATTCGCAGGCGCATCATGCCTCGCGGTCGAATGTAACCCTGAAAGCATCGACTTTCGCTTGCGCACAAAATATCTCGACGAAAAGGCAGATACCCTCGACGAAGCACTTGCAATGATCGACAAATGGACTGCCGCTGGCGAGGCTAAATCGGTCGGTCTTCTTGGCAACGCCGCTGACATTTTTCCAGAACTGGTGAAACGCGGAATCAAACCCGATATGGTCACCGATCAAACATCCGCACACGATCCTATCAACGGCTACCTGCCACAAAACTGGACGATGGCCCAATGGCGCGACAAACGGGAATCTGATCCAAAAGCGGTCGAAAAAGCAGCCCGTGCATCGATGAAAATCCAAGTCAAAGCAATGGTTGATTTCCACAACATGGGCATCCCGACGCTTGATTATGGCAACAACATCCGCCAAGTCGCGCTGGAAGAAGGCCTTACCGACGCCTTCGCTTTCCCGGGTTTTGTTCCTGCTTATATCCGCCCATTGTTCTGCCGCGGCATCGGCCCTTTTCGCTGGGTTGCCCTGTCAGGGGATCCCGAAGATATTTATAAAACAGACGCCAAGATGAAGGAATTGTTTCCAGAAAACAAACACCTACACAATTGGCTCGACATGGCTCAAGAACGCATCGCCTTCCAAGGATTGCCCGCCCGCATCTGCTGGATCGGGCTTGGCGATCGACACAAAGCAGGCCTCGCCTTCAACGAAATGGTGCGCACAGGCGAATTGTCAGCCCCTGTCGTTATCGGGCGCGATCACCTTGATTCAGGTTCCGTCGCCTCTCCGAACCGTGAAACGGAATCCATGAAAGATGGCTCTGATGCCGTGTCCGATTGGCCGCTTTTGAATGCCATGATTAACACCGCGTCTGGCGCGACTTGGGTTTCAATCCACCACGGCGGCGGCGTTGGCATGGGTTTTTCACAACACGCAGGCATGGTCATTTGCGCCGATGGCACCGACGACGCCGCCCGTCGCCTAGAACGTGTTTTGTGGAACGACCCCGCGTCTGGTGTGTGGCGTCACGCCGATGCAGGCTACGCCGAAGCCGTTGAATGCGCCCGCGAAAACGGCCTTCGTTTACCAACGATTTTGGGGAACTAAGCTCACTTTTACAAACACCGCTCACAAGTCCGCGCCCTTTGGCAAAAAACCTGCGTCTATCCCAACTGATGACAGAAGACGTCCAACATGCATTCGAAGAAGACCGCGCAGCTCTAAACGAGGTTCAAATCGGTATGTCCGAAAAAACCACACCTCACATCGACCTCCCCATAGATGGGGGTCAGCTTCGGTTCAGACGCCAACTTGAGGCCATAATCGCCGAAGAAGCGATGGTAGATGAGCGAATGCAAGGCTAATAGAAACCAACGGACGTAACGGCGAAGTTGACGTGCTCCTTTGATTGGCCTCCTTTGATTTAATCGGTTTATTTCAAACCTATTCGATCGAAGGAATACCCATGGGACGGGCTTGGCCAATCCTCATTGTACTTGGTTTCTGTCAATTTTGCGCCAGTTGGGGATCTCTTGCGCTTATTGCGGTGCAAATCGAAATGCGAGCAGGTCTGGGTGTCACTGCATCAGATATCGCCGCCCTTGTTTGGGTTTTCTCACTGTCTCTCGCATTTGGCGCACTTGTCGCTCAGGTTCTCATCGGCCATTGGCAACGCCGCCTCGTGCTTTTGGCCTCTTTGCTTTTGCTCGCAGTTGGTGCAATCGGGTTGGGGTTCGCGCAAAGCTGGGAACAGGCCATGATCGCGCGCATTCTGATGGCACTTGGTGCCGCTTCAGTGATGCCCACAGCTTCTGTTATTGCCGCATCTGTTGTGACGCCAGAACAACGCCCCGCTGCGATGTCCGTGGTCTTTGGCGGCCTCACAGCCTCGCTTGTCATCGCGATGCCCATTTCAAGTGCGGTGGCCGAAGCCGCGGGTTGGCGCGCCGCGTGGTTCGTCGCCGGTGGCGCCGCTCTCACAGCAGCACTTGGCGTTACCTTTGGCGTGCGCACCACAGTTACGGGAACACGCGCGTCTTTTGGTGCCATGATCACGGTCTTGTCCAATCGCGCAACAGGCCTCACGATCGCAACCACCGCGCTCCTGATTTGCGGCGGCTTTATCACCTATGCCATGATCGCCTTTTGGTTTGTCGAAGTCGGTAACGCACCGCGCAGTGCGCTAACATCTGCGCTTCTGGTCTCAGGGATCGCATCCATGATCGGCAACGCATTTTCATCCCACGTCGTGCGCCTGTTTGGTCGCGAAGGCACAATCGTCGCGGGCCTCGGCTTCACGGCCCTGTGTTTCTTGATCCTCTGGGCGATGCCGCATTTATATATCCTATCCTACCCTGCATTTGTTTGCTTTGGCGTCGGATGGGCGCTTTGCCTCGCTCCTTTACAAGCCCGTCTGATGGAAACCGCTGGTCCTCTCGCGCAATTGGCGCTTGCCTTGAATGCCACTGCTTTCTTTGGCGGCCAAGGCCTCGGCGCACTGGGCGGTGGGATCGTTTACACCTCATTCGGGCCCGCCATCTTACCCCTCGCATCCCTTATCGTGCTTGCGCTCACCACTGTGCTTTTCGCAATGTCTCGTCGCGCCTAAATTTGGCACAAAACCCGCGCTTTCCCTTGCCTCCAACAAATCTCCTGCCTAATCTCTTGGGATGGATTACAGCACAAGAATAGACGCCGAAACTTGGGACTTCATCAACAAAACTGGTGAATACTACCCCCCAGAAACCATCACCTACACCGTTGATCAGCAACGCGAAATTTATGACCGCATGTGCCGCGCATTCTTTCAGGGCTACCCTGACGGCGTCACTGTTACCGATCACTACATCGGCGCAATCCCGACGCGCCAATATACATCGGGTGATGCATGCGCGACCGTCATGTATTTCCACGGCGGCGGGTTTGTTGTCGGGGGTCTAGAATCTCACGATGACGTTTGCGCCGAAATTTGCGATCGTACAGGCCTGAATGTTGTTTCCGTCGATTACCGCATGGCTCCCAAACACAAACACCCCGCAATGTACGATGATTGTTTGGCTGCAACGAAACACATCCTTGCGACCACAACGCAGCCCATCCTTCTTGCTGGAGACAGCGCGGGTGGCAACCTCGCCGCCGTGGTCGCCCACACCTTGCGCGATAATCCTCGCCTTATCGGCCAAGTTCTCATTTACCCTGGTCTCGGCGGCGACATCGACGCTGGTTCATTCGTTGAGCACGCCAACGCGCCGCTGCTTACGCGTGACGAAATCGTCTTTTACGAAGGCATCCGTTACACAGACGGCGCCAAACCCGAAAACGATCCTACGGCAGTCCCGCTCCAAGACACTACCTTTGCAAACCTACCACCAACTGTGATCATCTCGGCGGAATGCGACCCTATCACAGATGGCTGCCGCCTTTACCGCGATGCTCTCCAATCCTCAGGTGTCAACGTCGTTTGGTTCAATGAGGTTGGCCTTGTCCACGGCTACCTGCGCGCCCGCACAACCGTAAAACGTGCGCGCGATAGCTTTGATCGCATTATCGCGGCACTTTCTGCTTTGTCCGAAAATGAATGGCCCTACGCCGAATGAACAAACTCATCTGGCTCAGTGACCCACATTTCACGGCCAACGGGTTGGTCCTTGGCCACGACCCACGTATCCGCCTGCAAGCCGCGATTGATTACATCAACACCCATCACAGTGACGCGGATTGCTGCATCATCTCAGGCGATCTCGTCAATCACGGCACTTCGCCAGACTACGCCGCGCTGGCAAGCCAATTGAAATCCCTCAGTGTTCCGATGCTCCCCATGGCAGGAAACCACGACAATCGTGATCTGCTTCGTGAACACTTTACGCTGCCAAAAACGGCCATGCCGGATTTCGTCCAATACAGCATAACGACGCCAAACGGCGAAATCATCTGCCTCGACACCAAAAAAACAGGCAGCGATGCAGGTGAATTCTACCCAGACCGCACCAACTGGCTCGAACTCCACCTCAACCAAAACCCTGAAACACCCACCTACGTGTTCATGCACCATCCGCCACGCCCGCTCGACCTACCGATGCAAGACGCCGATTGCATGGAAAACGGCGATGCTTTTCTAGACATGCTCGCACGATACCGCCAAATCAAACATCTCTTCATCGGCCACGTTCACCGCCCGATCACTGGCACCATGAACGCCATCCCTTTCGCCACCATGCGCTCTGTCTTGTACCAAGTGCCACCGCCAATCCCTGCTTGGAACTGGGACACATTTACCCCCGCTCTTGAAGCACCGCAACTCGGCGTCCTCACCCTAAACGGTGCAGACTACCACCTCCATTACACCCAATTTTGCGACGACCAGACAGGAACCTGACCCATGCGCGATCCTCGTTTTGATATCCTGTTCGAACCCGTGCAAATCGGCCCACACACCACGCGCAATCGCTTTTACCAAGTGCCCCATTGCACTGGCATGGGCTATCGTCACCCCAACGCCGAAGCAGCCCATCGCGGCGTAAAGGCCGAGGGAGGCTGGGGCGTTGTGTCTACCCAAGAAACCGAAATCCATCCCACCTCCGATTTGTCCCCCGCAAACGAGGCCCGCCTCTGGTCCGACCAAGATATCCCCGCCCTGCGCTTGATGACAGACGCCGTTCACGAACACGGTTCTTTGGCCGCCGTTCAACTTGTCCACGGCGGCTCTCATTCCCCGAACCTTTATTCTCGCGAAACCGCTATCGCCCCGTCGCCAACCCCGATTGATTGGGGCGGCCCGTTACAAGCGCGCGAAATGGATCTAACCGATATCCGCGCCCTTCGTGGTTGGTACGTGGCCGCCGCAAAACGCGCCAAAGCAGCCCAATTCGATATCGTCTACGCCTATGCAGGCCACGACATGACCATCCTGCAACATTTTTTGTTATCCCGTCACAACCACCGCACTGATGAATACGGCGGTAGCTTTGATAACCGCCTCCGCCTGTTCCGTGAGGTGGTCGCGGACCTAAAAGACGCGGTCGGCGACACATGTGCCATCGCCATCCGCCTTGCCGTAGATGAGCTGATGGGCGCTGACGGAATTGAACATCAAGCGGAGGGCCGCGATGTCATCGAAGCCCTCGCCGAAGAACCCGATCTGTGGGACGTGAACCTGTCGGATTGGTCAAACGACAGCCAAACCTCTCGCTTCGCCAAAGAAGGTTTTCAAGAGCCCTACACCGCCTTTGTGAAATCCGTCACCACCAAACCCGTTGTCGGCGTGGGCCGCTATACTTCCCCCGATACAATGGTTCGCCTGATTAAATCTGGCCACCTAGACCTCATCGGCGCGGCGCGTCCCTCCATCGCTGATCCGCATCTGCCCAATAAAATCTCGCAAGGCCGCATCGACGACATCCGCGAATGTATCGGGTGCAACATCTGCACCGCAGGCGACAACACCAACGTCCCGATGCGTTGCACTCAAAACCCGACAGTGGGCGAAGAATGGCGGCGCGGCTGGCACCCCGAACGCGTACAACCCATCACATCCGCCAAACGACACCTCATCATCGGTGGCGGCCCCGCTGGGCTAGAGGCGGCTCGGACGCTAACCCAACGCGGCGCAGACGTCACCCTCGCCGAAGCCCGCGATACATTCGGCGGTCGCGTCACCCTCGAATCCAGCCTCCCCGGCCTTGCGGAATGGGCCCGCGTGCGTGATTGGCGTCTTGGTCAACTCAACGACAAACCCAACGCGCAACTCTTTACCCAATCCCCGCTCACCGCCGACGATATCCTCGCCTACGGCATCCCTAACGTCGCCCTCGCCACAGGCAGCACATGGCGCACCGACGGCGTAGGCCGGACCCACAAGCGCCCACTACCATTCCTTAACGCACCAAACGTCTGCTCTCCCGATACCCTCATGGCAAATGGCCCCGAGCAACTCCCCAAAGGCCCCATCGCGATCTTCGACGACGACACTTTCTACCTCGGGTCCGTCCTCGCCGAACGGGTCGCCAACACTGGTCACGAGGTCCTGTTCATCACCCCGAGCGCAATCGTCGCGCCGTATTCTGAAAACACGCTGGAACAAGCCCGCATCCAATGCCGCTTGATCGAGTTGGGCGTCAAAATCCTCCCCCTAACCAAACTCGCAAATCTAACGGCAGACACAATCACCACCGCCTGCATCTACTCCGAAACACAAACCACCCACGCCTGCGCCACCCTAATCCCCGTCACTATGCGTCTGCCCAAGGATCAACTTTGGCACGACCTGCAAGCACGCAAAAACGAATGGGCAGACGCAGGTCTGAAATCCGTTACAAGAATAGGCGACTGTTACGTCCCAGGCCTCATCACCTTGGCAACGCAATCGGGATATCGATATGGAGTGGGGTTTGGGGAAGCGGAGCAGGCGCCCAAACGTGAGGTGTTTGTTGGTAGTGGTTTTCAAGCTTAGTCCTGTGAAAGATCATCCACTCTCGGAAAAGGTGTCGTCAAACGAACGCCATTCAAAGTATGCGTACAACACGCGCAAAACGGGGTCATATTTTCAGCCGTCACGTCAGGATTAACCAGGGCCAACGCATTGTCATCGTCAATATACAGCCCGCTAAAATACGAACTTTCCCCCGATCGAAAAACGGCCTGACCCTCAGATAAATCAGGCGCAACCATCCACCAGATCGGCTCTTCTTGATCTAACCTTGAAATGGCTTCGCTATAAACATCGTCCCAATTTTTTCCGGCGCGCGACAAAAGGAATTTAAACAGCGGTGTATAATCATACCCGTGCCGCTGCCCCGAATGCATCGACCCATACGCGGCCACATTTGTCGAAGCAGCTTTCGTATGCCGCTCCCATTTGGCCTTTGCGCCCGATCCATGCCTAACGCCATGCGTTCTTGTGTTCACAGAACGAAACAGCGGTTTTTTCTGGCCCATCACCCCAAAAACACCTCACCCTTCATCGTCTCTGGAACCTCGGTCCCCATCAACGACAAAATCGTCGGCGCTAATTGCACCTGCTCCAGCACAGTCTCACTGTCTGGCCCTTTGGCATCGCCAAAATAATACAGCGCAAACTCTTGCTGTAACTCTGATCGCCCGCCGTGATGCCCGCGCTCGTCTTGCCCATGATCCGCCGTGACAATCACGTCATACCCCGCAGCGCGCCACTTCGGAATGAACGGTGCCAGCATCTCATCCATGATGAAACACGCCGCGTCCATTTCTTCGCTTTCGTGAAAATACCGATGCCCCATACTGTCGAGCGTACAGGTGTGCAGCATCCCGTAATCCAACCCAAATCGCAGGCACAAATTGGTTAGCGAACCAAACAAATCCAGATCACACGGCGTCATCTGGTTGGCATGCCCATAGCCCGTCATCGTGTGGAACCGTCCGTGATTGATCGTCTCGCTCTCAGGCTCATCATATTCCACATCGCGCACATTATCGAACGGGTGGCGGTTGAAAAACTCTGACCAAAACGAATGCGCAACCGCTCCCGTCACGCCGCATGCGCGCCGCACCTCTGAAAATACATCTGGATGGGTCAGTCGAAACACATTGCCGTTGCCCGTACACCCATGTTCCGCAGGCACGACGCCTGTATGAATGGACGCATAACAGCTCGCTGAAATCGACGGCAGCACAGAACGCATCTTCCACTTTCGCGCATTGCCCGCATCTACATGGCCTTCAAGGTTGCCAAACAGCCGCCCCCAATTGCGCCACGGTACCCCGTCCAAAATAATCAACAGAACTTTGCGTTTCATCAATTTTCCTCTGATCCAATTTTACAGACCACCCAGCCCGTTAAGAATATACAGCGCCGGCAGGATTGTCCCTATCGTTATTGCGATCAGAAACCCCAACAAAGGCCCCCATTCATCAATAAACCCGCTGGTAAACATCCACCCCATTACAAGAAACGCGATGACGATCCCAATCGCGACCAACTCAATCGTAGCCGATTCAACCAACCGTCCGATCATGCGGCCTTAGTTCCCCGCGCTTTCCATTTTGCGGTTTGCAATCACGTCTTCCAACCAACCGAGCTTCATCTCGGGGACGGATGACAACAACAGATCAGTGTAATCATCAAATGGCGGTGACAGCACTTTGGACTTTGATCCGTAGCGCACAACTTCGCCTTGATACATCACCGCAATACTGTCCGCGATTGCCTTCACTGTTGCCAGATCATGGGTGATAAACAGATAGGCCACGCCTTCGCGTTTCTGCAAATCCAACAGCAGCTTTAGAATACCATCCGCCACCAATGGGTCGAGCGCGGAAGTCACCTCGTCACAGATGATAATCTTGGGTTTCGCGGCCAGTGATCGCGCAATACAAACCCGCTGTTTTTGTCCACCAGACAGCTCGGCGGGATAGCGGTCAATAAACCCGTCACCCATCTCAATCTCGTCCAGCAACTCTTTGATACGCTTTTGTTTTTCCGCACCGCGCATCCCGAAATAGAACTCTAGCGGCCGCCCGATTATCGTACCAACTGTCTGGCGCGGGTTCATCGCCACATCCGCCATTTGGTAAATCATCTGCAATTCGCGCAAATCTTCTTTGCTGCGCTGCGCCAGATCAGGCGACAATGTGCGCCCTGCAAAATCAATCTGCCCAGTGCTTGGCGGCAACAGCCCCGTAATCACACGCGCCAGTGTGGATTTACCCGAGCCACTTTCACCCACAACCGCTAGCGTCTGACCGGGATGCAATTCCACATTGATGTTCTTCAGAACATCAAAATTCGTACCCTTATACCGCGCGGTTACATTTGAAACCGTCAACACGGGCTCCGGTGTTGCAGCCTTTTCTTCGTGGTCGATGGATCGCACAGACACCAACGCCTGCGTATAGTCTTCTTGTGGGTTGTTGATGATCTGATCGACAGGCCCGTACTCCACGGTTTCGCCCATTTTCAGCACCATAATGTCATCAGACACCTGCGCCACCACGGCCAAATCGTGCGTGATGTACAGTGCCGCCACACCCGTGTCGCGAATGGCCGCTTTGATCGCCATCAAAACATCAATCTGCGTGGTTACATCCAGCGCGGTGGTTGGCTCATCGAACACGACCAAATCAGGTTGCGGACACAGCGCCAACGCCGTCATGCACCGTTGTAATTGCCCACCAGACACCTGATGGGGATAGCGCGACCCGATGTTTTCTGGATCGGGCAGACCCAGTTTATCGAACAACTCAACAGCGCGCGCTTCTGCATCGCGGCGCGAAAATTTGCCTTGCGAAACAGCCGCTTCGGTCACCTGTTCCATGATCCGCTTGGCAGGGTTAAATGACGCCGCCGCAGATTGGCTAACATAGGTCACATCGGCGCCGCGCAATTTGCGCAGATCGCCAATCCCGTGCTTGAGGATATCAACACCGTTGACCCAAACCTCGCCGCCCGTGATCTTTACGCCGCCCCGACCATAGGCCATGGCTGACAATCCGATTGTGGATTTTCCCGCACCAGATTCACCGATCAGCCCCAGCACTTTGCCTTTGTCCAGATCGAACGAAACGCCATGCACGATTTCAATGTCATGGGGCTTTGCGTTTGGCGGGTAAACTGTCGCGCCAATCTTCAGATCACGCACTTTCAACATAAGATCGCTCATCCGCGTCCCCCTTTCAAACTGGTGGTTCGGTTCAACACCCAATCCGCCACAAGGTTCACAGAAATCGCCAATGTCGCAATCGCAATGGCGGGCATTAACGCCGCAGGAACACCGTAAATGATCCCCTCTTTGTTTTCTTTCACAATGCCACCCCAATCAGCTGCAGGCGGTTGAACACCCAAGCCAAGGAACGACAAGGTCGATACGAATAAGATCATAAAGATGAAGCGCAGCCCCATTTCAGCCACAAGCGGTGACAATGCGTTTGGTAGAATTTCACGGAAAATGATCCATGCTCGGCCTTCGCCACGCAATTTTGCAGCCTCAACATAATCCATCACATTGATATCCAGCGCCACAGCGCGGCTCAATCGGAACACCCGCGTGCTATCTAGCAAGCCCATCAACAGGATCAGCACCGTCATCGTCACAGGCATCACCGACAAAACCACAAGCGCAAAAATCAGGCTTGGCATCGACATGATCAAATCAACAAACCGCGAAATGGCTTGGTCTGCCCAGCCCCCAACAACAGCGGCGAAAAACCCAAGGATTGATCCGAGCGTGAACGACAGGATCGTTGCAGCGGTCGCCACGAATATCGTCGTGCGCCCGCCATAAATCATCCGGCTTAACAAATCGCGCCCGATACTGTCTGTCCCGAGCCAATGCCGAGAACTCATTGGTTCCCACACATCGCCAACAGATTCCGTCAGGCCGTAAGGGGCAATCCAAGGCGCAAAAATCGCGATGAAAAAATACATGGCCGTAAAGAACAGGCCAATCATAGCACTCAAAGGAATTCTCATTTTGGATGCCTCAATCTTGGATTTGCAAGGATCGAAACCAGATCAGCAATCAGGTTCAACCCGATGTAAACAGCCGCAAATATCAGCCCGCTGGCTTGCACCACTGGCACGTCGCGCTTGCTTACGTGATCCACTAAATATTGCCCCATGCCAGGGTAGACGAACACAACCTCAACCACGACAACACCCACCACAAGATAGGCAAGGTTGATCATCACCACGTTGATGATCGGCGCGATCGCGTTCGGGAATGCGTGTTTGCGAATGATCGTAAACATCGACAAGCCCTTGAGTTCAGCCGTTTCGATGTATGCCGATTGCATCACGTTCAAAATCGCCGCCCGCGTCATACGCATCATGTGCGCCAAAACGACAAGCGTAAGAACAAACACCGGCAACGCAATAGCGTTCAGTTTTTGGCCCAGAGACATGCTTTCGTTGATCATCGCCACAGACGAGAACCAACCCAATTTGACGGATATGAAGTACATCACCACATATCCGATCAGAAATTCGGGGATCGAAATAGATGTCAGCGTGACCCCTGAAATCAACTTATCAGGCCAGCGGTTTTGATACCGCACCGCCAACAATCCTAGAAAAATCGCCAGCGGCACAGAAACCACCGCGGCCCAAAACGCAAGGAACAACGTATTGCCCAGCCGCTTGCCCAAACTCTCGCCGATATCGCGTCCGTTTGTCAGCGCCGTACCCAGATCGCCTTGCAACACCCCAAACAACCAATCGAAATACCGCGTCACGGGGGGATCATTCAGCCCAAGTTCAGCACGTAAATTGGCAAGGGATTCTGGTGTTGCCGCTTGTCCCAAAATGGACTGCGCCACATCACCTGGTAAAATTTGTGTGCCCACGAAAATCATAACTGACGCCGCGAGCAGAAGGAGAAGGCTCAGCGCAACGCGCTGAACCACCAATTTTAAGATAGGATGCATAAGCCTTATGCCAACCAAGTCCTTGTCATAGCAAAGCCGTTGACCAGCTCGTTGTTCGGATCTGGCTCGTATCCTGCGATTTTGTCGCTTACCGCATCAACAAAGTCGTTGAACATTGGGCAAATCAACCCGCCAGTATCACGCAAAATATTCGCCATTTCACTGTACAACGCCTTACGCTTGGCATCATCCAACTCGGCTTTTGCACTAAACAACAGCTCGTCGAAACGTGGGTTGTTAAACCGAGTGTCGTTCCAATCCGCAGTGGACAGATACGCTGTGGAATACATCTGGTCTTGGACCGGACGACCACCCCAATAGGATGCACAGAACGGCTGTTTGTTCCAAACTTCGGACCAGTAACCATCATTTGGCTCGCGCTTGATTTCCAATGGAATGCCCGCTGCACGCGCACTCTCTTGGAACAACGCCGCCGCATCAACCGCACCTGGGAAGGCACCGTCTGCAACACGCAGAATGATTGGCGAGCCGTCATGGCCAGATTTCTTGTAATGCTCAGCCGCTTTTGCAGCATCCATTTTGCGCTGTGGGATGGTTTCATCAAACAACGGATAGGACGCATTGATCGGCAAATCATTACCAACTGTGCCGTATCCACGCAGAATTTTATTAACCATTTCCTCGCGGTTGATCACCATTTTCAACGCCATACGCAGTTCGTTGCTATCAAACGGTGCTGTGTTTGTGTGCATGATGAAAACATAATGCCCACGTCCAGCAACGCTCTTGATCGAAACACCCGGTGCGCGGTCAATCAGACCCGCTACTTTCGGGTCAACGCGGTTGATCATGTGAACTTGGCCAGATTGCAACGCCGCAGTCCGCGCAGTTGCATCGTTGATCACCAAAATTTCTGATGAATCATAGTTGCCGATGTCGCCTTCCCAATAGTTCGGGTTCTTTTTCCACAAGCTGCGAACACCCGGCTCGTCAGTTTCAAGGATATATGGCCCAGTACCAACACCATCAGCAGGTGAATCCATGCCGCCACCTGGCTGCACAACAAGGTGATAATCGCTCATAAGATATGGCAAGTCAGCATTTGGCGTTGTCAGCGTGACCGAGAAGTTATCTCCATCCACTTTCATCGACTCAATACCCTTCATGATGCCAAGCGCACCAGAAGTTGCATCCTCGTTCGAATGGCGTTGCATCGTTTTCAGCACGTCATCCGGTGTCATTGTTTTGCCGTTATGGAATTCAACGCCCTTACGGATTTTGAATGTCCAAGTCTTCGCATCAGACGTGGCTTCAACACTTTCCGCCAAACGCGGCTCCAACACGCCATCTGGGCGAATTTGCACCAGCAAATCACCAAAATGTTTCAGATTGCCGAACGGAACTGACGATGCTGTCAGCGCAGGGTCAAGCGAGTTGCTGCTTTCGCCGCCGCCAATACCTTGTACCAAATGGCCGCCTTTGTTTGGCCCAGCCGCTTTTGCGGCACTTGCCAACATCGCATTTGCGCCAACAGCAGTTATGCCCAGCGCGCCCGCACGACCCAAGAAATCGCGACGCGACACAAGGCCCTTCGCGGCTTTTGTCGCTAACTGTTTCAGTTCATTGCTCATAAGTTCATCCTCCCAAGATGTAGTAGATTCTTTATCGCAACAGCGTGCGGCGGATTACCCATGATGTGCAAGCCTTTCTTTAAGAAGGGATTTATATTTGAACCGAACAATTGCATTTGGCCATGCAGTCCAAATCGGCACGAGCAGCGCATATCAAGCGTTCAACAAAACCCAAGCCCCCGAGTGGTTTTCTTACCCTCATGGCTGGATTCTTACGTCTTTGGGTTAAAGCCTAGGTCCATCGTCGCGTTTCAACTCACTGAACGAAGCACGAAGTAACGCGGCACAATATCTGCGATCATTCCTACATCGCAACAATGTCACCTTGCGCGATCAACGCGCTGAAATCCTCTGAGAGTGTGTGGCGTTCGCCACCAACGCCCAGTTCAATACCAATAGCCAAGGTAGCACAACGCCCGCCCAAAACACGCTAAAGCTACGGCTCGCCCCTAGAACTTGGGCACAACCGCACGCCAATCTTTCGCAAACACCGGCACATCATCCTCAAACGCCTCTAACTTTGCCTCCACAACAAACGCGCCATCTTTTGACGACAAAGCCACATGGCTGCGCGTACGCACCATCCAATCGTTAAGCCCAAACGAGCGTTCCCAGCCAAATCGCGCCCGCGCACTGCTCGGGTCACCTTCTTCGATTTCGAAAACCTCATGCACCGCCTGCGACGTCTTCAACCCTGTGTGCGGATTTTCGATCAATCCGTCATCGCCGATAATTTCTTGGCGCCAAACGTTTCCATCGCGGCCCATTTCCTTGCGCTCCACCCGATCCGAATGCCGCTCAAACGCTAACGGTTCAGCCCCCTTCGCAGGGGCAAACGCAACCATAACGCCTTCGCCATCTAAAACAGGCAATCGCAACGATCCAGCCTCAACAGTTAGGTTAACAGCCGCCTCTTCAGGCCAGATAAACGGAAAATAGCTCGGCGAAATCGCAACCCGCAAACGATGCCCCGCAGGAACACGATACGCAGCTTGATCCAGCACCACCACTACATCTACTGCGGCCCCAACGGGCATATCAATCACATGATCATGCCCTTCGCGGTGGTGTAAATTTAGAAACCCATGCGCAATCAACGCAGACGTTCCATCGGGGCGCAAATCGTTCAACCGAACCGCCACCTGCGCGCGCGTCTGATCACTTTTGATGCACAGGGCAATCCGCGCGGCCCCAACGATCTCTAAATCTTCAATCAATTCCGCCCCGTCAAAACACATCGACTTTGCATCGTCCGTGCTCTGATCATCAGGCAATTCACCGGGGCCAAATCCAAACGGGAAATATTCCCCCGTCCCTTGTCCACAGGCCACATCCGTCGCAACGATCCGCCCCACTGGTCCAGCTTCATCAGCCAAAGCCGCACCAGAAAACGCCCAATTCCGCTCCTCCGCACCCTTGGCCTGCTCCAGCCCGACCCACCGCCCAGCGCGATGCTCAAAAGACACCTCAGGCTTCACACTATCCATCACATAAACGCGGTACGCAGGGTCATTATCGACGCCACGATCAATCCCTTTCAACCAATGATCCCACCACCGCAGCATCTCGCCCAGAAAATCAATCTGCGGTCCTGGCATGCCAATATGCGGGTATTTGTGGTTCCAAGGCCCAACGATCCCTTTCACAGGTGCGTCCAAATTCTCTACCAAATGCGCGACCGTGTTGCGATACCCGTCATGCCAGCCGCCAACGGATAAAACCGCTGCTTTGATCGCTGAATAATCCTCGCAAACTGACCCATGCGCCCAATATTCGTCTCGGACTTGGCGCTGCGTCCACCGCTCTGCCAAAAATGGTGTATTCTCCAATCGTTCCATCCAAATATCGCGCCATTTATCTCCAACCAACTCAGGATCTGGGGGCACCGAAAACCAAGACAGTGACGTCGCGGCCCAACCTGGGTTTTCCCCCAGCATAATCCCGCCTTTGTAATGAATATCATCCGCAAATCGATCCACGGTAGAACACAGTGAAACCACCGCTTTCAACGGCTCGGGTGCCAATGCCGCAATCTGTAATCCATTGAAACCACCCCAAGAAATCCCCATCATCCCGACGTTCCCAGAACACCAGCTTTGCTTACTTAACCAATTAACAACCTCAACCCCATCCGCCAATTCCTGCTCAGAATACTCATCCTCAAACAGCCCCTCACTCTCACCGCACCCACGCATGTCCACGCGCACACAAACATATCCGTGCCCCGCCAAATACGGATGCGTTCCCGCATCCCGCGCCGCCGTTCCATCCCGTTTGCGATAGGGCAAGTATTCCAAAATCACAGGAACCGCCCCCGCCCCCACAGGCCGCCAAACCCGCGCTGACAACGTAATCCCGTCCGACAACAGAATCCGCAGATCAACCTCTTCTTCAACGGCAAACGGAAACTCGGTGATGATCTGCATGGGATGCTCCTTATGTGTGCAAAACCATGCCCGCGAAACCTCCTTTCGCCAAGCAAAGAGTGTTCCAGAGTACGAAAATCAATTGCGGAATCAATTACGGATATTTTATTTTCATTATTGTGAAACACACCGAAGGCCTAGAGTGGGCCATCCACTCTTGTTCAATCCTCGCCGCTTTGCCGCCCGAAACCGCACTGCCCACGCGCCTGCTGGCCGCGTTTTTTGAACTGCCCGAAGCCTACCTCGCCAAACAGCTCCAAAAACTGTCAGGCGCGGGCCTCGTTGAAACACGGCGCGGTCCCAAAGGTGGATACGCGCTGGCCAAATCCCCCGCAGACATCACGCTCCTCGCGCTGGTCAACGCCATTGACGGATCCGAGCGTCATTTCCACTGCTCAGAATTGCGCCAATGCGGGCCAACAGCTGTTTCAGACAAACAATACCCCCGCCCCTGCGGCATTGCCCGCTCGATGTGGAAGGCCGAGGCCGCTTGGCGCGCAGAACTTAAGAACACAACGCTCAAAGACATCCAAGTGATAGGCTACAGCGAAACACCCCCCGAACAAGCCCAAAAGGCCCTCAATTGGTTCAAAGAAAAGCTCGCACAATCATGAGCCTTTCTTACAAGGCCCTGCACAGAACCACCGCCATTCTCGTTCTCGCCTTTGTTGCTATTCACATGATCACCCATATTTCTGGCCTCTGGGGGATAGCAACCTATAACACAGTGCAAAACACCTTCCGCGTCGCATATCAAAACCCGTTCCTTGAACCGATCTTACTGATCAGCGTCGTCTTCCAACTCGCCTCTGGCCTTATCCTTTTGATCCGAAAAACACGGCGCGGGTTACGCGGCCCATGGGATCGTGTCCAAGTCCTCTCTGGTGGTGTGATCCTGTTTTTCACCACCCAACACCTGATCTCATTCACCATCTCGCGCTGGATCGACGGGCTAGACACAAACTTCTATTGGCCCGCCTCGGTCATGAGCGGCGCGCCCTTTATCTGGTACTTCGTTCCGTATTATTTTGCAGGCGTTACAGCGATGTTCATCCACGTCGGCAACGCGTCACGCCTTCACTTTTTGCGCAGCCAAAACAAGGCGGCTGCAACACGATACTTTTGGGCGCTTACAGGCCTCGGCATCACCCTTGCGATCACGATCGAGCTGATGCTTGCAGGCGCATTCTTCGATGTCACACTGCCGCCAGATTGGATTACCTATCTGCAATGGTTCGTCCCAAGTTACATACCCTAAACCTTCGGATCTGGGTTCTCCGTATGCCCATCCACGCCGATCACCTGCCCCGAAACCATCCGCGCCTTATCGCTGCCTAAAAACACCGCCATATCCGCGATATTCTCAGCCGTCACAAACGCTTTCATCGACGTCCCCGCCGCATAGCCCTGATAAATAGCATCCCGCGTGGTGCCCTTGGCCGCTGCTTCGCGTTCCAAAACGCCTTCCATCCTCGGCCCTTCAACCGAACCTGGACAAATCGCATTGGCATGAATGCCATACGGCCCCAACTCCATCGCCATTGTTTTCATCAACCCAATAATCGCCCATTTCGCCGCCGAATACGGCGCACGGTTCGGATACCCATAAATCCCCGCCGTCGATGACGTGAACACAATCGAACCGCTGCCCTCAACCTTCATCATCGGCGCTGCATACTTACAGGCCAAAAATGCCCCCTCCAGATTAACGGAAACACAAGCCTGCCAATCCTTAAGCGCAATATCCTCAATCAACGCTGTCGGCCCCGCAATCCCCGCATTGGCACAAAGCACATCAACACCACCCCAAACATCCGATACTTGCGCAAACAGCGCCGCCATACCCGTTTCATCTGCCGCACTCACCTGCGTTCTGCGCCATCCATCAGGACAAGCCGCCAACGCATCTGCGTCAACATCCGTCACCCAAACATCGCAGCCCTCAGCCGCAAATCCATTCGCCATAGCGCGCCCAATCCCAGCGCCCCCAGCCGTTATCAAAACCCGCTTTGCCATGACCTATGTCCTTCTTTTTCGCTAAAATACTTCGGGGGAGCCGCATCGTGGCGGGGGCAGCGCCCCCAAACTCGCTGCCGTTACCGCCCTTGCCCAACAAACCGCCCCATACCCTCGGGCATCGGCAATCCTTTATGCGCCTTGGCAACCTCGACCAACTTCGCCTCGATCTCCGGCGCAGGTGGCGCCGCTTTGCGCGTCGCCAAACTGACGTGGATCAACATATGCTCAGCCGTCGCCAGCACACGCCCATCCGCCGCCTTCATAAAGTGGAACAGATGCATCTTCTTGCCCGCCCCCAACACCACTTGAGTGTCGATCTCGATCACTTCGCCGGCCTTGGCTTCATCCAAATGGCGAATATGCGTTTCAGCCGTGAAATACGACCCGCCCTTGGCAATATAGGCCGCGTCACATCCAATCAGCTCCATAAAGCGATCGGTCGCATCGCCAAACGCTTGCAGATACCGCGCTTCGTTCATGTGACCGTTGTAATCCAACCAATCGAGCGGAACCGTCCGTGCAACCGTGCGCACCAGCCCCTCCATATCTGGTCGACCAATCGCATCCTTAACGCCCGCATCGTAATTGGCGAGCACGGCCCCCGCACCCCAATTTTGCGCCTTCAACGCCCGCATCATGCCCACAAGATTGGTGTCGCGAACACGTTCCAGCTCGCGGATTAAATACATGCCGCTTTGCGCATCCGATTGATCCGCAATCTTTTTGACCAACTCGTCATTCAGATCAGGCACATCCATCAAATGGGTCAACGGCCAATCCATCGTTGGTCCAAACTGCCCGATGAAATGCAGCATGCCAGCCTCACCACCCGCAATACGATAGGTTTCAAACAATCCCATCTGCGCCCAGCGCAACCCGAACCCATACCGAATAGCATCATCCAGCGTTTCCGTGTCACACACGCCGTCATTGACCAGCCACAGCCCTTCGCGCCAAACGCTTTCCAACAGGCGATCCGCGATATGCCCAAGGATTTCTTTATGAATGCGCAGTGGCTTCATTCCGATATCATTCAGAATTTTCATACACTCATCTACGGCTTCAGGCGTAGCAGTCGTTCCGCCCACGACCTCGACCAAAGGCAGCAAATACACTGGGTTAAACGGATGGCAGACCATGATGCGCGATTTATCAACTTGCTGTTCGCTCAATTCCGTCGGTGTGAAACTGGATGTAGATGAGCCAACAATCACGTCTTTGGAACTGGCTTCCATAATCGCTGTGAACGTCAAATGCTTGATGTCCATGCGCTCTGGCACGCTTTCTTGCACGTATTTCGCGCCCTGAACCGCATCCGCAATGGTGCCATGAAAACTCAGCGCGCCTTCAGAAGGCATCACATGGTCGCTCAGGCTCGGCAACGCACGGCGGGCGTTGTCCAACACCTCGCCAATCTTGCGCTCGGCCTCTGGGTCGGGATCATACACTTGCACATCCCACCCGTTCAGCAAGAACCGCGCAGCCCAAGCCCCACCAATAACACCCCCACCGATTATGGCTGCAATTTTACTCATGTCTTGTGTCCTTCTTTAACACCTTGATATTCCCCGCTCAGCCATCTGGCCAACACGACAACGCCCAACAGCACACCGCCAAACGCCGCACTGATAAAAATCAACATCCCGTAAACGGCCGTGGGCAACAAATCTCCGTCGTGATGTTGCGCCAAACTGGTGGTGCTCATGCCCCACACAAACAGGCCGATACCCACACCCGCCGCCACCACACAAATGAACAACGGAATGATCAAATTCACGCCCATTTTAACAAGGCCAAACAGAACCAACGGCCCCAAAAACAGCAGGATCATAAGAAACATATTCATGTCTTTTTCCACGAAAGATCGAACAGAACCTCTGCCACCTTTCCAACTAGGCCAATCAACAATAGCAAGAAAATGATGAATTCCATGCGCTCTATTCAATCCCGTTCATGAATTTGACTGCATTATGTTAGCTCGATATCTTGCCCGTCTGGCGTGTAACCAGGGCAAAGATTAAAATTCAACTTTCCAGATCGAAATGTCTCTTCCGCCAAAGCACGACATTCTTTCACATTCAAATTCTGGTGATTGCTTTGGCCGCTCGGGGCAGTGCACGCAGCAACTCCAACACCAAATACCACCAACAAAATCAGCTTCATTTCAAATCCTCCCGAGGTTCTCTACGTCCATCTATTGAAGTTTACTTAGATCAAAACCGTTCTGTTCCAGAACTGATTTCGCCGCAACAATCCGATCTTCACCGCCCGATGCTTTGCGATCCACAATCACCGCAGACCGCCCGTCCCGTGTGGAAATCGCCGCCGTGCGAAAGCCTTCATCAACCCACAAAACAACGACCTGTCGGCTCATCCGACGTTGCCCCACATAATCGAGGAAAAACACGCCCGGAATATCCAACCTTACATTCGCCAGATTCTGCACGCGTGTTCCGTCGTTCAAAACAGTCTCACGCCAAGCGCCATCGCCACCAGCTCTTGGGGCAACAAACTCGAATGCTTGCAAATCCCAATCATCATCAAACCCAGCGCGGCGCAGCCACTTGCCAGAAAACCGCCCCGCATCAAAGCGCGACGTCGCCGACATCGTTACCGTCGGATTGCGCAGCAAAGATACATCCGCCCGTGGCTTGGATGATTGCGGGAAACAGCCCGTCAACATACCCAGCACCAAAAGCGCTGCAATAATCCGCATCAAACAGGCGCCCACTTCGTCAGGTTCAACTTTTTACGTACCGCATCAGCGTCCATCACCTTGGCGCCCATACGCTCGATAATACCGACTGCGTTTTCCACCAGCATCTCGTTTGTGGCCAAATTCCCGCGTCCCAGCATTAAATTGTCCTCCAATCCAACCCGCACATGGCCCCCTGCCAAAACAGCAGCCGCCACATAGGGCTGCTGGCTACGCCCCAGCCCAAACGCGGACCAGTTCCAATCATCGGGCACATTGTTCACCATCGCCATGAACGTGTTCAGATCATCAGGCGCGCCCCATTTTACGCCCATGCACAGTTGCACCAACGCAGGGCTGTCCAGAACGCCCTCTTTCACCAACTCCTTGGCCAACCAAAGATGACCCGTGTCAAACGCCTCGATCTCGGGCTTTACACCGCACTCCGTCATCATCCGCCCCATCGCGCGCAACATGCCGGGCGTGTTGGTCATCACATAATCGGCCTCGGCGAAATTCATCGTACCACAATCAAGCGTACAAATCTCGGGGCGGCAGTCCAGCACATGGGCCATGCGTTCTGTCGCACCCACCATATCTGTGCCCGCTTCGTTGATATCCATCGGGTTTTCCACGCCGCCAAATACAATATCACCGCCCATGCCAGCGGTCAGGTTCAACACCACATCCACATCAGCGGCGCGAATGCGTTCGGTCACTTCGCGGTATAAATGCAGATCGCGACGCGGCGCACCTGTTTCAGGATCACGCACGTGGCAATGCACCACCGCAGCACCTGCACGCGCCGCAGCAATCGCGCTATCGGCAATTTGTTCGGGCGAACGTGGCACATGCGGGCTGCGATCTTGCGTTCCACCACCACCTGTCACGGCACACGTAATAAAAACGTCAGTATTCATTTCCAAAGGCATGATGCTCTCCCTCGCCAATTCAATTCCTTAAATCCTCAATAAGAGACAAAGCGTCGAGGTGCACTTCAAAACTGACATCTGACAGATAAAAAACGACAGAAAAATACATGGTCATAAAGTCGCTATTCGCTGCCTACCAAAAGCCGCCGACTTTGCAATCAAATTCATAAGTGGCTTGATTTGCGGCTCAAACGGTCACACCGTTATCAAAGCGAATCCTTGATTTTTAGGAAGCCGTTGAGGCCAGCAATAATTGAATTTCAATAAAACATAGGTTTTACATGCCAATAAATGATGCAGACTATCCAAACGGGCAACCCACACCTGATACAAAGTTGGCTGCGATGGGGTTTGATCCATCTGGACATCGCGGCGGCGGAATAGACAATCCGCAAGTCCAAATTCTTCCGATGAATACAATCATGCTGCGGCTCTATAAACCGAAATTTCAGGCAACTGATAATCCCGGCGATTTTGGCGAATGGTGGTTCACACCTTTTGAATATCATCGTATTTGCGATTATTTTGGCGTCGATGGGCGCGCCTTGATTGTAGATCGCTCCAAAGGAAAATCCGCCTTGCACGGGGTGTTCGCATTACTAAGTGAATGGTACAAGGGCAGCCCAGAACAACTGTCCTATTTGAACGCAGTGCGGCTCAAAGAACCAATCGTCGCTTGTTATGGGTCAGGCGCGCCAGGAAACGCAGATGACTATGCTCGGACCTTAAGACCTATCAAAATCAGTGGCGGGAAATCGGCCAGACAGGTGTTTATCTATCAGTGCTGGAAATATTCTGGATCTTTAGAACGGCTTTTGCCGCCTAACACCTCGACAGACGCAGTTTTTGGCGCGCCTAATGGCCTTCCCTCCATTCTTGCAAATGCCCCCCGCATCTCGTTTGAAACGTGAATTCACAGATTAAAGCAGGCAGCATCTTGCCTTTGTTTTTTTTCAAACGCGACATCAAACCAATTGATATTGCCCCTGCCCAATACGGCGCAATTGCCCATCCTCAACCAACGCCCGCAAAGCGCGGTAACAGGTTTCATGTGTCAGATTAATGCGATTGGCAAACTCGATAATTGTCCCTTCAAAATACCCTGCACGAAATGCAGTAAGGACGCGTTCTTTGGCGGAACGGATGGCCAATATTTCGATCAATGACCGGTAACTTTGTACCTGCATCGCAAGCAGCTTCATGAAGCTTTCACAAAACGCAGGGTTAGTTTTCATTGCAGCAATAATTTCCGCTTTGCCAATTTTCAGAAAACGGCCCGCCTGTGAACAGATCGCATCACAATGATAGGTATCCGAAAAGATAGACGCCTCTGCAAAATACCCGCCAGCCGCAGCGCGGTGCAACGCGCGCACGTCTCCATCAATGCTCATCCTCTGAAGCATGATGCTTCCCGAAAGGACTTGGTACAAACCAGATGTCGGTTCGCCCTGCACAAACAGCCGCTCGCCTTTTTGCAAAGTTTTTGTTCGACGAGCAGCAGGCTGTAAAAGGCTGAATGGATCAAATGTCATATGATCCAAATCATATCAGGATCTTGCGGCGTTTGATAGCCTCTCCTTAGAAACAGGAGCACGCATGAAAATTACCTTCTTAACCACCGCCCTCGTCTTTGCCGCAAACAACGTTCTTTCTCAACATGCCCACGGCACAAATGCTGTCACCGAAACTGGCCAATCCCAATTTGCGGCTATCGCCGAAATTGTAACCGTTCTGCGCGATGATCCAAAAACAAACTGGGCCAAAGTCAATATTGATGCACTTCGCGATCACCTCATGGATATGGATGCGGTAACCACACAGGCGCGCGTTCACAAAACAGTAACCGATTTGCGTATAACCTTCACCATAACGGGCACTGGCGCGGTCTCACCTTCAATTCAAAGAATGGTTCTGGCCCACAGTCCGATGCTGAAAAATGCCACCGATTGGACGCTCACCGCTGCCCGAATTGAAAATGGCGCTACAATGACACTGCTCGCGACCAGCCAGGACGAGTTGACGCAAATTCTAGGGCTGGGGTTCTTTGGGCTGATGACGATCGGTGCCCACCACCAAGGGCATCATCTGATGATTGCTAAGGGCCATTCACCCCATTAATGTGCCCAACGCAACACCGCGTTAACCATTTCGCTAAAAACGATGTGCCATACGCTTGCCATACGGTTTGCATACACTTTGCAGCCCTATGAAGTCGCCTATTTTGGCTAAACCTTACCCAACCGCACGCCCTATTAATAACGCGCAAAAATCACCCGTTTTTAGTAGGGCATCGGGTGGTCTTTGTGCACTGCATTCAACTCTGACAGCACCTCGTCAGACAGCACGACATCCACAGAACCAAGCGCAATATCCAGCTGTTCCATCGTTGTCGAACCAAAGATTGCAGTGCCCATAAACGGGCGTGTACGACACCATGCCAACGCCATTTGAACGGGGTTAAGACCATGTTTTTGCGCCACTTTTACATACACGTTCGCGGCCACCAAACTGCGTTCTGTAATACGCCCGCCAAGGTCATTCACAAAGGTACGGCGCGATCCTTGGGGTGTCTGGTCGCCGTGGTATTTACCGCTTAAAATACCCGTTGCCAGTGGCGAAAATGACAGTAAATCAACCTTTTCATGATGGCTCATCTCGGCCAAATCCGTGTCATGTGTGCGGTACATGAGAGAGTATTCATTCTGCACAGAAACAGGTCGCGGTGCCCCCATCTGGTCCGCCATCATAGCCCAACGCGTACAACCCCAAGAACTCTCATTCGAAAGCCCGAAGTGTCTGATTTTACCTGATTTTTGCAGCTCTTCCATTGTGGTCAGAACCTCTTCCATGTGGCGCAAAACTTCCCCTGTATCTTGATCCGTCGCATCAAAATCCCAGTTCTTGCGAAACTGAAAAGATCCCCGATTAGGCCAGTGTAATTGATACAGATCCACGTAATCCGTCTGCATAGATTTTAACGACGACTCCAATGCTGTGTGGATCGTCTCACGACTGATTGGCGCTCCATCGCGAACGTTAACATATCCACTGCCAGATACCTTTGTCGCGAGCATAATTTCACGGCGTTTTGCGGCGTTCTTTGCAACCCATGCGCCGATCACACGCTCCGTATCGCCTTGGGTTTCCTTGGACAGCAAATTGGTCGGGTACATCTCGGCGGTGTCGATGAAATTCACTCCCCGCTCCAACGCCCGATCAATTTGTTGATGGCCCTCACTTTGCGTGTTTTGCGTGCCCCAAGTCATCGAGCCTAGCGCCAATTCACTGATCTGTAGTCCCGTCGTGCTAAGTTCTCTCATCCGCATATCTGTTCCATCCAATTTTAATGTGTTCCGTTGCCTCCACCATTGGCCCAATCCCCCCCGCCGTCAACGCGATAAAGCATTAAAACATGCACAAAACGCGCAAATTAATCAGATGACCTGCCTTGACAGTCCCACCGAAAACTCCACCATTCAGTCATGGAAATACGCCGCGCTTTGCCAAAAGATACCGTCCAGATTTGTGAAATTTGGAATACCATTATTCGTGACACATTGATTACATTCACCACTATTGAAAAAACATCCGTGGAAATCGATTTGATGCTAAGTCAGCCGTACCCATTCCTTGTTGCGACTGAGGGATCAAAACTCTTGGGTTTCACAACCTACAGCCCGTTTCGCGCTGGTCCTGGTTACCTTCACACGATGGAACTTTCGATAAATCTGGCGGAAACAACGCGTGGTAAATGCCTTGGAACAAGGCTGCTACAAACTCTTGAAACAGAGGCACGAAACAACGCTGTCACTGCGCTTATTGCCGGCGTAAGCGGAGCAAATCCCAATGCCATCCGCTTTCACGAGAAAAACAATTACATTCGGGTTGGAATGCTCCCGCAAGTGGGCCAGAAATTTGGTCAACGACTTGATCTGGTTTTGCTACAAAAACTGCTGTAGTCAGAATACGGGATAGAACAAAGAAGGACGGCCCATGTCAATTTGGACCCGCATCGGCGAAGCTTTATCGGCCTTGGCCAACGGAGAAAGCCTTTCACAAGTTTTCGACAGCCTTAAAACACCGCCAGAACGTTCAGTAGCATTTACAATCGCTGTCATCGGACTTGGCGCAAAAATGGCAAAAGCAGATGGGCTGGTCACACGGGATGAAGTTGCCGCTTTTCGCCAAGTGTTTCACATACCAACACGCGAAGAAGGCCAAGCCGCCAAGGTTTTCAACCTCGCACGCCAAGACGTTGCAGGCTACGAAGTTTACGCAAGCACGATCGCCAAAATGTTCAAAGATGACGACGTGGTATTGGAAAACTTGATTGAAAGCTTGTTTTACATCGCAATGGCGGACGGGCAATACCACCCCTCTGAAAACGACTTTGTACACAACGTTGCAAACCTATTTGGCCTAAATGAGCGGAGTTTTCGCGGTTTGCGCACCCGGTTCGTCCCAGATGCCCCGCCCGATGCCTATGATGTTTTAGGTGTAACCCCAGCAACACCATACGAGGACATTCGCAAAGCATGGCGTATCAAAATACGCGAAACACATCCCGATCAGTTGATGGCACGTGGCCTTCCAGAAGAAGCGATCACAATGGCGACCAAACACATGATCGCCGTTAATCAAGCATGGGAAGTTATTTCTGAAAAACACACCCCAAATTGATACGCCTCGCCACTTATAATGTAGAATGGTTTGCAAACTTGTTCGATCAACAAAACGCACTGATCAACGACGACAGTTGGTCTGGGCGTTATAATGTTCAGAAAAGCCAACAGATTGCCGCTTTGGGCCATGTGTTTCGAACAATAAATGCCGATGCGATTATGGTCATCGAAGCGCCAAACTCTGGCGGGACGCAGTCTTCTAAGGCCGCACTCGAAACCTTTGCCAAGCACTTCAAATTGCGCCAGAACACCGCGATAGTTGGGTTCGAAAATGACACTCAGCAAGAAATTGCTCTGCTGTATGACCCACAAAAGGTAGATGTTTTACACGATCCAAAAGGACCCGAAAGCGGCGCAGAAGGGTCCCGCGTAGCCCCTCGATTTGACGGTGTTTTTCAATTAGATCTGGATATTGACGCAGAACCCGATACCGTAAATTTTTCAAAGCCACCGTTAGAACTAGCATTACAGATTATTGATGGCCCGACACTTCGAATGATTGGTGTTCACGCAAAATCAAAAGCACCACATGGCGCCAAAAACCGTGAACAAGAAGTGCGCATTTCGATTTCAAACAGACGCAAACAATTGGCGCAATGCATTTGGTTGCGCCAGCGCATCGACGATCATTTGGCCGCTGGTGAAGAAATTCTGGTAATGGGTGATTTTAACGACGGACCGGGTTTGGACGAATATGAAAAACTGTTTGGCCAATCGGGCGTAGAAATCGTTTTAGGTGTGAACAAACCAAAAGATAAAACCTTATTTGACCCTCACGCCAGCACGCTATTAACACCGAAAGCAGCGCGGCCAACCACAGCAAGATTTTACCATCACCAAACGAAAACCTATTTAAACGCACTGCTAGATTACATCATGATATCCCCAGAACTGCTTACGAAGGCGGCGCCAGAATGGAAAATCTGGCACCCATTTGATCATCCGGCATGTTTCGAAGACAAATCAGTCTGCGACGCACTTTTAACCGCTTCTGATCACTTCCCCGTTTCAATTGATCTGAATTTTCCGAAAAAGGGCTGAAAATCCCATTTTTCGGCCTATATTGGGGGTATGAAACAATTAGCAGCCCTTTGTATCGCCGTTTCACTGTCTTCTCCTGTCGCCGCAGAAGAGGAAACAATGTCTGACCTGTTGAAGCAATTTGAAGAGCTTTCAAAGAATGCACAAACCCTTTTGGAAAGCTGGGTGGAGGACATCGGTCCGAGACTTGAAGACCTTGGCCCAGCGTTAGATGGCCTTGCCGAAAGGTTGGGCGATCTGAATGCCTATCACCCCCCAGAAGTGTTAGAAAACGGCGACATTATAATCCGACGAAAAGCGCCACCAGACCCGATGCCCGAGGCCAAGCCAGAAAATTCGCGCCCAAAAACCGAAGGCGTGATCGACCTGTAAGTTACCAACCGTATGATTACGCAGAAACTTCCCTGTTATCACCCTTTCCCTTACCCGCCGAAAACCCTACATATCGCTGGATAACTTTTAGGAGCGCACAATGAAATTTCTCTCTGTATTCCCTGCCCCCGATCTCCCGCGTGATGTGCGCGATACGACAAGTGGTGATGATCTCGGCAATTTACCTGAGTGGGATTTGACACATCTTTACCCCGCAGAAGACAGCTCGGAATTGAAGGGCGATCTGGCGTGGCTCGGAATTGAATGCGCCGCGTTTGCTGCAGATTATGAAGGTAAATTGTCGGGGCTATCCGCCGCTGAAATGTTAAATTGCATTATTCGCTATGAGAAAATCCAATCCATTTCTGGGCGCATCATGTCTTTTGCTGGCCTGCGATATTATCAGGTCACTACCGATGCAGATCGTGCAAAATTTATTGCTGACATGCAGGGCCAAATCACTGACTTTTCAACACCTCTGGTTTTCTTTTCACTGGAAATGAACCGAGTTGAAGATACGGTTTTAAATGACATGTACGCCGCAAATGTTGATCTGGCCCGGTATCAACCAGTGTTAGATCGGATGCGTGCAATGAAGCCGTATCAGCTGTCAGATGAGATGGAAAAATTTTTACATGATCAATCTGTTGTGGGTGCAACTGCATGGAACCGTCTGTTCGATGAAACGTGTGCGGCGCTCGAATTCAACGTGGATGGGGAAATTCTGAGCCTAGAAGGCACGGCCAATCTATTGTCTGATCCCAACCGTGAGACCCGCCAAAAAGCAGCGGAAGCTTTTGCGAAAACACTGGGTGAAAACCTCACGCTGTTTGCACGGATTACCAACACGCTGGCCAAAGAAAAAGAGATCGAGGATCGCTGGCGCAAACTGCCGACCCCGCAATCTGGTCGCCATTTGGCGAATGATGTGGAACCCGAGGTTGTCCAAGCTCTGCGCGATGCCGTAGTCGCAGCATATCCAAAGCTGTCCCATCGGTATTACGCCCTAAAGGCCAAATGGATGGGGCTGGAGGCGCTGGAGATGTGGGACCGCAACGCGCCCCTGCCAGACAGTGATGAGGCCGTGATCCATTGGGATGAAGCGCGTGCAACCGTGACCGACGCCTACGCGGCGTTTTCACCTAAAATGGCTGAATTGGCGGAACCTTTTTTCACTCAAGGCTGGATTGATGCCGCCGTGAAACCAGGCAAAGCGCCTGGTGCATTTGCACATCCGACTGTGACAGATGCACATCCTTATGTAATGTTGAATTACCTTGGAAAACAACGTGATGTGATGACTCTTGCCCATGAATTGGGCCACGGTGTTCATCAGATATTGGCCGCAGATCAGGGTGAAATGCTGTCGTCAACACCCCTAACATTGGCAGAAACTGCATCTGTATTTGGTGAAATGCTAACCTTCCGTAAACTGCTGGACGGAGCAACAGATCCTGCATCACGCAAACGCCTTTTGGCTGGCAAAGTCGAAGATATGATAAACACTGTCGTGCGCCAAATCGCGTTTTATGACTTTGAATGTAAGCTGCACGCAGCGCGTTCCAACGGCGAGCTAACACCGGATCAAATCAACGAAATTTGGATGTCCGTTCAGGCCGAGAGCCTCGGTCCTGTGTTTAACTTCATGGATGGCTACGAAACGTTCTGGTCCTATATTCCCCACTTCATCCACTCGCCGTTCTACGTCTATGCCTATGCATTTGGCGATGGTTTAGTGAACGCGCTTTATGCCGTTTACGAGGAAGGCGATCCAGATTTCGAAGAAAAATACTTTGAAATGCTGCGTGCAGGTGGATCCAAACACCACAAAGAATTGCTCGCGCCGTTTGGGCTTGATGCAAGTGATCCAAAGTTCTGGGACAAGGGTCTCTCTTTGATCAGCTCTATGATCGACGAGTTGGAAGCGATGGAAGCTTAAGCGTCCTTTGTCGGTACTGCCGGTGAAAACGCATATCCTTCGGGGCTAAGGATTGTCCCTTCGTAAAGCCCGTGTGGTTTATTCTGCGCGGGCTCTAATACAGTTCCCCCAAACTCCTTGGCACGCGCCAAAGCAATGTCGGGATCTACGCCAAACATAAAGAACTGCGTTCCTGCTCCGCGTGGTGGATTGTCAGGCAGTAAACCCAGCAAAGGATGCGCGCGATAAGTGGCATCATGATGGATTTGCAGTATTGTTCCCTTGAACACAACAATTGCAAAATCGTCTGAAATGCGATGGGCGACTGCATCAAAAACACCAACTAGAAACGCTGCAAGTTTACCCACATCTGTCGTCAATAGATTGACGCCAACGCCGCGCAGGCTTTGCCCAAAGTCGCTTGCAGAAACGGTTTCTAAGTCCATGATTTGCTCCTGTTTTGGTGGCTTCCATCCAAACAGGCAAGTGGGTCTTTTGACAAGGTGCTATTTCAACTGGCTGTCTTTGCTGCCGCGCCTATTAAACCCTGGGCGAGACTTAAACGCGTTATCATGGTCCGCCTGACACTCGATGCACAGCTTTATCCCAGGTAACGCAATTCTGCGTTTTTCAGGGATTTTTTCTTCGCACTCCGCACAATGCGTTAGGCTCTCACCTATAGGAATGCCGCGTCCTTTCAGACGCGACAACTCATCTTGGATTGATGCTTCGATTTGTTCGTGAACAGCACCATCTTTGACCCAACCGCCAGCCATGATCTAATCCTGTGTTAAGAAGGGGCGTTGAGCATACCTTTTTCGACCGCCATCTCTCGCATTTTTTCTTGCAGCTTTTCAAACGCGCGCACTTCGATCTGACGGATACGTTCGCGGCTTACACCGTATTCAACACTCAGCTCTTCCAGAGTGATTGGTTTTTCGTGCAATTTACGCTTAGACAAAATGTCTTTCTCGCGATCGTTCAACACCTCCATCGCGTCAACCATTAGCGCGCGACGGGCTTTCAGCTCATCGCTTTCAGCGTAATTCGTTGCCTGATCAGCTGTTTCATCCTGCAACCAATCCTGCCACTCTGCCGCACCATCACTGTCTTCGCCACCGACACGCGCATTCAGCGACGCATCGCCACCCGACATACGGCGGTTCATAGAAGTTACTTCGGCTTCGGTCACGTTCAAATCATTGGCAATGCGGGCCAAATTTTCTGGGCGCAAATCGCCGTCTTCCAACGCGCCAATGCGATTTTTCGCCTTACGCAAGTTAAAGAACAACTTCTTTTGCGCTGATGTGGTTCCCATTTTCACGAGCGACCAACTGCGCAGGATGTATTCCTGAATACTGGCACGAATCCACCACATGGCGTAGGTCGACAAACGGAAACCTTTTTCCGGTTCAAACCGCTTAACGGCTTGCATTAAACCAACGTTTGCTTCGGAAATAACCTCGGCCGTCGGCAACCCATACCCGCGATAACCCATCGCGATTTTTGCTGCTAAACGCAGGTGGCTAGTTACCAACTTATGTGCGGATTCCGTATCTTCATGATCGATCCACGCTTTACCCAGCATGTATTCTTCATCCGGTTCCAACATTGGGAATTTACGGATCTCTTGCATGTAACGGTTCAAGCCTTGTTCAGGACTTGGGGCTGGAAGGTTTGCATAACTCATTTTGCAGTTCCTTTTTGACTTACTTAGTTGACCTATACGTAAGAAGGCACATTGCGCCTTTCAAGACGCAGCCCTGAATATCGAGCGCGATTATTGCCTTTATTCTTGGAATATTAAGGGAATCTCAAATCAACGCGCGCAAAGCCTAGATCGCTTTTACAGTTTTCAACGATTGCTCCAACGTTTTCAGATCATCAGGTAATTCGCTCTCAAACACAACATTTTCACCGGAAATCGGGTGAACAAACCCCAATCGCGCTGCGTGTAAGGCCTGGCGGCCAAAGCCTGAAATCACATCTGCGTCTTCTTGATCAAGTCCTGCGAGCTTCACTTTACGCCGTGTGCCATAAATCGGATCACCAATCAGACCATGCCCAATATGGGACATATGCACCCTAATTTGATGAGTGCGCCCTGTTTCCAACCAACATTCAAGCCGCGCAGCGCGATCTGCGAAATTCTCAATTACCCTGGCCCGTGTAATCGCATGTCGCCCCGAGTTCGTTGCGACCGCCATACGTTTCCGATCTGTTTTATGCCGCTCAATATTTGTGGCCACACGCAAAACACCACCTGTTTCAAACGCCACACCCGACAGGCCCAAAAGGCGCGGATCGGCGGCAGACGGGGATGTGATGCAAAAAGCAATATAAACCCGGTCAATCGTATGATCCGCGAATTGCGCAGCCAACCCTTGGTGTGCCGCGTCTGTTTTTGCGACAACCAGCAACCCGCTAGTGTCTTTATCGATGCGATGCACAATGCCAGGTCGCTTTGCGCCGCCCACCCCAGACAGGGTATCTGCGCAATGGTACAGTAACGCATTCACCAACGTACCATCTTCGGACCCAGGTGCAGGATGTACAACCATTCCCGCGGGTTTGTTCACCACGATCAGGTCGGCGTCTTCATAGACAATTTCGATGGGAATGTTCTGCGCGTCGGCTTCCAGTGGTGTCGCAACAGGAATGATAACTTGCCACTCTTCGCCTTCAAAACCTTTGGTTTTCAACGTTGTCACTGGCGCATCACCACTCACACGGCGCACAGCCCCAGCTTCGATCAACTTACCCAAACGCGAACGGCTAAGTGTTACGCCCTCTGGAACAACCTCGGCCAGTGCTTTATCAAGCCGCGCAGGCGGGTTCTCGCCAAGGATCAAAACAAGGGTGTTTTCGGTGTCAGACATGGATCAAAACAGTTCCCAGATAAAAGAACCTGCAAATTTGCGATTCTTGCGACTTTTGGTGACGGTACTAACCGCAACCATGATCCTTGGCCTTCTAGCCATCTTCACAGTGCTTGTCATGCGTTTCTCAACCGATGCATCAACGCCTTTGCCTGATACGATCACCATGCCAGATGGCACTACAGCCTCGACCTTCACGCAAGGGTCCGATTGGTACGCCGTGATCACAACAGACAATCAAATCCTAATCTTTGGTCGCACCACAGGTGACCTACGCCAAACCGTGCAAATCACTCCATGACTTTGGCCCTTTTCTTGAATCAAATATCCGATGGCATGACCTTGCCGCGACCGCTAATCCTCCCCATATTGACACTATGAGTCTGCCAGACGGTTTCCTTGATGAATTGCGCACCCGCCTGTCTATTGCACAGGTTGCGGGCCGCAAAGTCACGTGGGACACACGCAAATCCAACATCGGCAAAGGCGATTACTGGTCCCCTTGCCCGTTTCACCAAGAAAAAACCGCGTCTTTTCATGTGGATGACCGCAAAGGTTTTTTTTATTGCTTTGGCTGTCACGCCAAAGGTGACGCACTGACATTTGTGCGCGAAACTGAAAATGTTGGTTTTATGGAAGCCGTTGAAATCCTCGCACGCGAGGCTGGTATGCCCGTGCCAAAACGCGATCCAGTCGCGCAGAAAAAGGCCGATCGGCGTACCGTTCTTGCTGAAATCATGGAACAGGCCCTTCAATTTTATCGAATGCAGTTGAAAACCAGCATGGCTGCGACGGCACGCGATTACCTTGATACACGCGGCATGCCTCAGTCCATTCAAGACAGATTCGAAATTGGCTTTGCGTCGGATACACGCGGCGCATTATTCCAACACCTAACGGGCAAAGGCATCAAACCCGAAGACCTCGACGAAGCTGGGCTTTGTGTGAAGCCCGATGATGGCAGCAGCCCGTTTGATCGGTTTCGCGGGCGAATAATCTTTCCAATCCGCGATCCACGTGGGCGCTGTATTGCCTTTGGTGGCCGCGCAATGGACCCAAATGCCCGTGCGAAATATCTCAACAGCCCCGAAACGCCGCTGTTTGATAAAGGCCGCAGCCTGTACAATCATGGGCCTGCTCGCGAAGCTGCAGGCAAAGCCCAAAGCCTAATTGTTGCCGAGGGCTACATGGATGTGATCGCATTGGCGCAAGCGGGCTTTGATCATGCTGTGGCACCGCTTGGCACCGCTGTCACCGAAGACCAGCTTCAACTCATGTGGCGCATGTCGCCTGAACCGATTATCGCGTTGGATGGCGATACGGCAGGCGTTCGCGCGGCGCGGCGCTTGATTGATCTGGCGCTGCCGCTGATGGACGCCACAAAATCCCTACGATTTGTTGTTCTGCCCGAAGGCCAAGACCCTGATGACCTGCTCAAAGCATCTGGTCCCAAAGCCATGCAAGACCTGCTAGATGCTGCGCGCCCGATGGTCCAACTTCTTTGGGATCGGGAGATTGAAGGCAAAGTATTCGACAGCCCAGAAAGGCGCGCCTCCCTAGATGCGAGCCTGCGCACGGCACTGGCCACCATCAAAGACAATTCACTGCGCAACCACTACACCGCTGCGATCAAGGAACTGCGAGCAGAGTTATTTGCACCAAAACATGCACAATTCACGCAACAAGGCGCGCGGTGGTCGGGCAATTGGCGCACCAAGGCGCCGCAACTTTCGACCAGTGGGTTAAAATCCTCGATGCTTGGCCAGAAAACCATGACCGACACCACACGGTTGCGCGAAGCCCTTATTTTGGCCGCTGCAATCCGCCATCCGTTGGCCGCGATTGAACTGGAAACAATGCTTGAAAAATCCCCCATAGCGGCGCCTGATTTAATTAAAATTCAATCGGCCCTCTTGGCATTGCTGCACACAGACCTATCTGAGGATAACAGATCGGAATCACTCATCACCGCATTGACAGAGCGCCTTGGTTTTAACCCCATGGATCACTTGATGATGCTGGCCCCTGTTCGTATTCACCCGCACCTGCACCCAGACGCAGATGCCGATTTGGTTGCAATGACCCTGCGCGAAGAGCTGGTCAAACACGCCGCTATCAAAGGGGCCGAAGCAGAACTGCGCGATGCAGAAGAAGAAGTCGAAGGATTGGTAGACGAAGGGCTAACATGGCGCATCCAACAAGCGTCCGAGGCTCGGGCAAATGCAACGAAAGCAGACGTAAACCCAGGCGGCGACAGTTCGGAAGACAGGCAAAACCTGTCGTTAAACCTACAAAAAATGATCGATGATCAGATTTGGGTAAAGAAAAAGGGTTAGAACCATTGCGAATCAGTGATTCGTTCTATTGATTCGCCCACAGCTAAGTGATTCGTTATAAGAGGCGAATCACAGTGCCGAATCAGCTAAGGCTGGACAGGCGTGAACAGGATTTGGAGGCCATTATGGCAGCGAAAGATAACGACGCAGCGAAGACGGACGATCCCGAAAACGCAGGCCCAATGAATGACATGAGCCAAGCGGCTGTCAAAAAGATGATCACGGGTGCTCGTGCACGCGGCTACATAACTTACGATGAATTGAACCAAGTTCTGCCTCCAGAACAGGTTTCCTCTGAGCAAATCGAAGACGTGATGTCGATGCTGTCCGAAATGGGCATCAACATCATCGAAGAAGAAGAAGTCGAAGACGACAGCTCCAAAGACCTCGCGGTTATTGAACAAAGCGCGAAACAAGTCGCGCTGGCTGAAACGGGCAAAGACACGCTTGATCGTACCGACGATCCCGTGCGCATGTATTTGCGTGAAATGGGCTCTGTTGAATTGCTTTCGCGCGAAGGCGAGATTGCGATTGCCAAACGTATCGAAGCTGGCCGCAACACAATGATTGCTGGCCTGTGCGAAAGCCCGCTGACATTTCAAGCGATCACCATTTGGCGCGAGGAACTTCTGGAAGAAGACATTCTGCTGCGCGATGTGATTGATCTGGAAACCACATTCGGCGACACAATGGAAGACGACGAAGAAACCAGTGTCGCCTCTGGCTTGAAACCTGCTGCGGGCGGCGCACCCGTGGCCACGGCACCATCATCTGAAAAACCTCAAGAAGTTGACGCCGATGGCAACCCAATCGAAGCCGATGATGACGACGATGAAGATGAAGCGGCAAACATGTCGCTTGCGGCGATGGAAGAGGCTTTGAAACCTCAGGTTCTCGAAACGCTGGAAAAGATCGCACATGATTACGAAGGGCTTGCGGCAATGCAGGACGTTCGGATTTCAGCAACCTTGAACGAAGACGAAAGCTATTCTGACAAAGAAGAGAAATCTTATCAGAAATTGCGCTCCTCTTTGGTAGCACAAGTGAACGCGCTTCACTTGCATAACAACCGTATCGAAGCCCTGATTGACCAGCTGTATGGTATTAACCGCAAAATTATGTCGCTAGACAGTGGAATGGTGAAACTGGCTGACCAATCACGTATTAACCGTCGTGATTTTATCGACGTGTATCGCGGCGCAGAATTGGACCCTATGTGGCTCGATAAAGTGTCTGAAATGACAGGTCGCGGTTGGAGCCAGTTTATCGAACGTTTCCGTCCGAAAGCCGAAGAAATTCGCGAAGAAATGGCACAAGTTGGCCAATATGTTGGCGTGGATATTACCGAATTCCGCCGCATTGTGAACCAAGTGCAAAAGGGTGAAAAGGAAGCTCGTCTCGCCAAGAAAGAAATGGTGGAAGCCAACCTTCGTTTGGTTATCTCGATTGCCAAGAAATACACCAACCGCGGCCTGCAATTCCTTGATCTTATTCAAGAAGGTAACATCGGCCTGATGAAAGCCGTCGATAAGTTTGAATACCGTCGTGGCTATAAATTCTCGACCTATGCGACTTGGTGGATCCGTCAGGCGATCACCCGTTCAATCGCAGACCAAGCCCGCACAATCCGTATTCCGGTGCACATGATCGAAACGATCAACAAACTTGTGCGTACAGGTCGCCAAATGTTGCACGAAATTGGCCGCGAACCGACACCAGAGGAATTGGCAGGCAAACTGCAAATGCCTTTGGATAAAGTCCGCAAAGTGATGAAAATTGCGAAAGAGCCTATCTCCCTTGAAACCCCAATTGGCGACGAGGAAGACTCACAACTCGGCGATTTCATCGAAGACAAGAATGCAATCCTACCATTAGATTCCGCGATCCAAGGCAACTTAAAGGAAACTACCACCCGCGTGCTGGCTTCCCTTACACCACGCGAAGAACGCGTCCTACGCATGCGCTTTGGCATCGGTATGAACACCGATCACACGCTTGAAGAAGTGGGCCAGCAGTTCAGCGTAACCCGCGAACGTATTCGCCAGATCGAAGCAAAGGCGTTGCGGAAGTTGAAGCATCCTAGCCGCTCGAGGAAGCTGCGGAGCTTCTTGGATCAGTAATGAAGCTTCTGGTAATTTTTAGCATCTAGATTATTTCCTAGAGGGGCCATTTGGCTCCTCTAGTCATTTTTGCTACCTACAAATCCCCTTAACCTTCACGTCCTTCCAACCAATCACCACACTTCTACTCGGCAGTTTTTCCAACGGAAAATACTCCTTCAACATCGCCTCTAACCGCGATGTCCTCGGTGCGCCTGGATCCAGCAGCGAGCAACACAAGTACTCCTCCACAATCCGCCCCTGCTGTTCATACCCGTACGACAGGAAATCACCGTCTGTGTCGGGATCGATCAAATAGGGGTCCTGCTTTGATTGATGCTCGCGCGCAGCCTTGATTGGGTGATATTTTGTCACCTTACGGTTCTGCCATTGCCACGCATGGGTTAACTCGTGCGCCAAAAACAGGGCCTCATACAGATACAACTTATCTGGATATGCGGGCATATAATCGTCAAGATAGTAATCTTCGTTAACCAAAACCCGATTAAACAACGCAACAGCGGACGGCGCTCCAGTGACAAACTCGGTGGTCGGTTCTGGGTAGATTCGTTCGGTACAAGCAACACGCGGACGCTTTCGTGCGCGTAAAGTGTAGGATTTCACTGGTGCATTGTCATGCAAACGAACCTTGGCCGTGTCTAAATCAGGCCCATGAATACGCGCGGCAAACGCCATTTCGCCGTCAGTTAAGGGGCGGCCACATGCAGCAAGGAGTAGTAGGACAAAAAGAGCTCTCATCTGGGCAGAGTGGTGCGGTTTTACCCCAAGATCAACGCGAAATCGGAATGATCCTTTGATAACCTCACCTTAACCCTTCTGCATCACATTGTGCGACAGGAGGATTGATGCGACTTCACCGATATTACCAAATTTTGAGCCTTCTAAGCGGTCTTTGTATTGCTCAGCTTTCTTATGCCCAAAACACAGAACAAAATAATCTATGGGTTATGTGGGAACGCTCAAGTTTGGATAAAGCAAATGCTCAATTCCGCAGCCATCTGTTACTAAATGTGCCGCCTGAACAGGCGCGCAGCTTTTTTGAAAAACTAACACCATCCGCCAGAACCTATGGCTCCGCAAACGTGGCACATGAAACTTCGCCTATTTGTCTTGCTGATCAAGCCGAACAAGAACACCCAGAAATAGGTATGGTTGATACTTTGGGCATGGAGGTGGCGGATAAAATTACGACCCTTCGTGGATTAGACGGCGTATTCGTTGATTTTCGCGCGGTCCGCGGCCCTCGCACATTCACCCGTGATTTTGGCGCAGAAGTTCACAGTTATGTTGTGAAAGCTCTGCAAAATGCAGATATCACGTTACTCAGTAAAGACGAAGTTGACGTTAGCCCTGGGCGACCAACGCTAACGCTACGCTATTCCGTAGAAGTTGTCGGATGCAAACCGTGGTCGTTGTCTTTGGGGTTGAAACAAACATCTGTCTTGAGCCGCGATCTTTCAATCATGCTTGAAGGAACAACATGGTCTTCATCTGCTCGCCAAAGTGAAGAAAACGTTGAATTTGGCGCATTGGAAGCACTCCAGAAAATCGTAACTGCATTTACAACCGATTATGCCAAGGCAAATTCTGTTACGGGTTTAAATGCGGTGGTCCAGGCACCCGCAAATTAGACGCGCACACCGGCCAATTCGTGTAAGCTGGAGCAAATACGTTCAACACGTTGGGTCGTCATGCAAACTGAGTTTCAAATCGCATCTACAGGCGCAGGCCTTTACGAATTTACAACCAAAGTCAGCAATTTTGTGTCCAAGAAAGATATAAGCTCAGGTATCCTCGCCCTCTTTGTTTGACATACATCCTGCTCTCTTTTGATCCAAGAAAATGCGGACCCCGATGTTCAAACTGATTTGCAGGCGTATTTTTCACGCTTGGTTCCACGCAGCGATACCCAGTCAATGCGCTATCTGCGTCATACAATGGAAGGTCCAGATGATATGCCTGCCCACATCAAAGCCACAATGATGCCTGTTTCACTGACAATCCCGATCCTTTCTAGCAGTTTGGTGCTGGGCACTTGGCAAGGTATTTATCTTTTTGAACACCGCGATAGGCCCCACACTCGATCTGTATTTGCCCATATCTCAGCATAACTCAACTGCGACTCTGGTTGGTATTGGCAATCACAGCCCTGCATCCTACATATTATGCAGAACCGAAAGAAACCAAATGCAGCTGTCCCAAGACGTTCTTCGCACAATCAACAACCGCGACTTCATCATTTTTGATGGCGTATGTGTGCTATGCAATGGCTGGGTTAAATTTGTTCTGCGCTTTGATCGTTCCGAAAACTTCTCTTTTGTGATCGCACAGTCAAAATTGGGTGAAGAAATCTATGCCCAACTTGGCCTAAAATCGGATGATTACGACACTTTTATCATCGTTAAAAAAGGTCAGATGTTCACGAAACTGGACGGTGTCTTTGCTTTGTTAAGTGGCATCGGGTGGCCATGGAAATTCTTTTGCATTGGGAAAGTCCTGCCTAAAGCTCTGAAGGATTGGGTGTATGATCGGGTCGCCAAAAACCGATACGCCCTATTTGGCAAGCGTGACACGTGCATGATGCCAACACCCAACGTCAAAGCTCGGTTTATCGGCGCTTAACCGATAATTCCGGGGCGTAATCCCATTGCCTCCATAATCATCAAATAGGCGATTCCGACAACATACCATAGGCGTATAGATTTTGTGGTTTCGTTTGTGATCGCGTACCCAAGGATCAAGTTCATCGATAAAAATACGTTTTCATTGCGTGTGGAATAAATAATTAAGACGAACAAAATAATTGCATAATGCACCCACACACCCATTTTATTTCGCAGCAAAACACAAGCCTCGATGATGACTTGGCTCGCCAATGCCATCCAAGTCAGCACAATCGCTAAAGCTTGTATCATCGGAGGAATCGTTACGCCCATGCTCGCGCTCACAACAGGCCCTGCATTCATCAGTGTTTTTTGTGCAGCTAAATTTTGATGCACAGTCTGTGGCCAATTCGGATCCACTAGCGATATCAATGTTTTGAACATATACCCGTTAGCTAGGTAACTGCCGATCAGATCGCCTGACATATAATGGGGCGAAATAAGCTTCTGAATCAGCGCCAAACCCATCAAAATACTAATCAAAAACACTGCCGCCCGAGATATGTTTTTCGAGGCATCCTCACCAGATGCACATGCAATCATCAATGCAATTCCAATATATGTGATGACAAACCCATGGTTCGCAATCACATAAAAATTCATCACAACATTCAGTGCAAGGCCAAGCGTAATCCAAAACAAAAGGTTAAACCGTTGCCGCATGTCGGTGGCAGTCACCAACAGAAGTAATAAAAACGGAACGATCAAACGCGCCGCAAAGGGGATGTAATCCTTCGTCGTAAAAAACACAAAAACAATTGCAGAAAACAATATCAGAAGCGTGCGAATATGCTCTTCCGTTACAAATCGCGCTATCGGAGAAATCAGGACATGGTCGCGAAATTTCATTGTAATTGCTCCCCGCCTTTTTGTTCAAACACAGATATTCGAACCACCTCTTGTGATTTCAGATCATAACGATTCTCGTAAACGACAATTGTGACATCGTTACGCTTGAATACTTTACCTTCAATTGGGCGCACATCGCCGACCATTTCATCGGGCCAGACAACTCGTGTAGCCAAACCAATAATCTCATCCGCAGATTTTTTCCGCGGATAATACCGAAACCGATCGGATGCAGAAAGCACGCCATTTAAAAACGCTGTTCCTCGCAGTCCACCCTTTGCTTGCCACGCAGCAAATTCTGGCGTTTCTGGCCAAAAACGGACTGACGCAATTCCCTGTGCCCCATTTAGCCTAATCCACACGCTGCGATCTTCGGCGTGAGGTTCAGTGTACATGCCAAACCCTCCGCCTTTCCAAGCGAGCAGCGGGGTCGTTTTATGAGTGTAGGCTTGCAACAACACATTGCCAGCAACAATAAGCGCTAACGCTATAACAAGCAGTCGCGCCCTTCCACCAACCCAATCAAACAATTTTTTAAACATATTCCGTACCCGTACAAAGCCACCCTTTGTCCCTAGCAAGCGGGTTTAGACCCCGTCAACTTAATCCCACTAGATCGCGCATTATACACTTCATATAGCGGAACGCGGTTTTTTCTACCCAAAGGCTAGAATATTGGTATAGTTCCAAGAAAATAATAATAAAATTGAGGTACAGGCCTATGAGATGTCCGTTTTGCGGCAACACCGACACACAAGTTAAAGACAGTCGTCCAGCTGAAGATCACGTCGCCATCAGGCGGCGGCGGTTTTGTCCGTCATGCGGGGGGCGATTCACGACCTATGAACGGGTTCAATTACGCGATTTGATCGTGGTCAAAAAGAACGGTAAACGCGAGGATTTTGATCGTGATAAACTGGCCAGATCCATTCGGATTGCGATGCAAAAACGCCCTATCGAGGCAGAACGTGTCGATCAATTGATTTCTGGCATTGTGCGGCGCTTAGAAAGCATGGGCGAGAGCGATGTACATTCGGACAAAATTGGCGAGATTGTAATGGATACCTTGGCGCGGATCGATACCGTGGCTTACGTGCGATTTGCCAGCGTTTACAAAAACTTCCAAGCGGCCGACGATTTCGAAGAGTTTGTAAGCGAGCTGCGTCCACCCGAAGCGGGCGAAGAAGAAAAGTGACGCCAAAAGAAATCGATGAACGCTGGATGCGATTGGCCCTAACATTGGGCCAACGCGGCTTGGGCCAAGTTTGGCCTAATCCAGCGGTCGGTTGCCTGATCGTCAAAAATGACCGTGTTGTAGGACGCGGCTGGACCCAAGTTGGCGGGCGTCCACACGCAGAGATTCACGCTCTTGCACAAGCGGGTTCATCGGCGAGCGGCGCAACCGCCTATGTCACGCTCGAACCGTGCGCCCATCATGGTAAATCTGGCCCCTGCGCAGAAGCCCTGATCGCCGCGGGGGTAACACGCGTTGTTACCGCCATTACCGATCCCGACCCACGGGTCAGTGGCAAAGGACATGACATTCTTCGCGCTGCAGGTCTCGACGTCGCTGAAGGCGTCTTACACGCATGTGCGGCCGTTGATCATCAAGGTTTTTTTCAAAAAACGGCAATGGGCCGCCCTCTTGTTACACTTAAACTCGCAAGCAGCATTGACGGTCGCATTGCAACTCAAACGGGCGACAGCCGTTGGATCACCGGCCCTGCGGCGCGGCGGTCTGTTCATATGATGCGCGCGCGTCACGATGCGATTCTTGTTGGTCGCAATACGGTCAATGCCGATGACCCTGATCTTTCCGTGCGTGATCTGGGTCTTGCGGATCGTTCACCTGTTCGGGTTGTCCTTGATAGTCACCTAAAAACGCCGCGTTCTTCTCGGTTGGTGCAGTCTGCAAAGCAATTCCAGCTCTGGATTTTTCATTTAGCCATTAGCTCCGACACATATTCTCTCGCCGAAAAAGGTGCTCAGCTTGTTCCGTGTAAACCAGATGCAACGGGTCGGTTGGACATCGTGGATGTCCTTAACAAGCTGGCAGATCGTGGCGTCACACGTTTGATGGTCGAAGGCGGTGGGCAGGTTGCAGCATCCCTTTTGAAAGCGGGTTGTGTCGATCGATTAGCCCTCTATTCTGCTGGTGTTGCAATCGGTGCCGAAGGATTACCAAACCTTGCAGGCATGGGCATCACCGCACTGAAAGACGCGCCACGCTTTGAACGTGCATCCGTAACAGAACTAGGTCCAGATATTCTAAGCCTTTGGAAACGAACCTATTAACGCCACAAATGGGCATAGCTGGCAAACAGTCCCTGCGCCTTCGCCAGCCATCTTATGCTGCCACGCCCAGTGCGTTGAACACGTCCCTGCGCAAAGCGTTCTAAAATCGTTTCAATCGGACAAGGTGCACCTGTCACTGGATCCCAATAGTTTGGATAGTCGACCAAACTAGCATGAATTAATCCCTGCAAACTCACCTTTGCCTGACGGCGCTCTGGTATGGCGCCACGATCATCCGTCAACCCCCAGCCAGCATAAAACGGCGCACCGAAACACGTCACCGACTTGCCGCGCAGCAAGGCTTCGAACCCTGTTAGCGAGGTGATCGTAGACACATGATCCACTTGATCCAACAACGTCGCAATATCCGCATCTGGTAGAATTTGATCTGCAATCTCAGAAATTTCTTCCAAGGCAGCACCGCCATTTCGCAAACCTGCCATCACGTCGGGATGCGGCTTATAAATCAAGTAACTGTCTGGATATGCTGCTCGCGTCGCCCTAACCAAATCAAAGTTGGTTTTCACCGTCCCAGCCCCTTTCAGGATCGACTGATCATCTTCCACTTGGCCTGGAATTAAGATTGAATGGCCCCCGTTTGGAAGTTCCAAGTCTTTGGCTATCAAGTTGTATTTCGACAACTTCAACTCAATCATTTTGGTTTTGATTGCATCTGCACGGCGAAGGGCAAGATCGGGCAATTCAACGCTTTGCGCAATCAACCGTTCCAAACGGCTTTCACGCGTTGGGTCGTAGTAGATACCCAAATCATCAAGTGCCAAAGACACTGGCTCAATGAGCTCAGCCCCTAGCCCAGCAGATCGCAAAAACCCATCTTCTACGCGGTACAACGTAATATTTGCGGCAGCACAGGTTTGCGCTAATTCTGGTGTTTCCTTGCCTGACCAAACCAACACATCAGCACCATCGCACATCGCAGCATGAACGGCTTTTTGTGGGTCTTCGATAAACAACGGTGACCTTAAACATCCAATAAAGAAACGTCGCAAAAACCCACGCTTCCACAAACGCATCCCAACAAAAACCTGCGGCTTTGCATGTATTCGCGCAAACGAGGACTGTGTCGCAAGCGTGCGTGCAACCCCCATCATGTCCGATGCACAGTTCAAAAATGGATCATACCAATGGCAATATTTTATGTAAGCAGCATGGAACAACTGCTCAATCGTACGCGATCCAATTACGCTCACCGCAGTATGTCGATCATCTGTCAAACTCAACCCAGAATAAAATGCATCGCCAAAAACAACTGGTGTATGGCCAGCCAAAATCGCTTCCATTCCCATAGTCGAGGAAACGCAATAAACTTTGCGTGCCTTCACTAATATCGTCCACGGCGATACTGCATCAGAAAACAAAACAACACGATCTGACGCGTCACCAGCATCAAAATATCCGCGCCGTTGATTGGCTTGTGTTTCTGGGTGCGTTTTTATCACAATCTGCACATCAGGATTTTCAGCCAGTGCCGCGTCCAGCATCAGCTGAAAAGTTCCTGCATTTGCTTTGGCCCCCTCAATTGACGCGTCGTTCAAGGTTTGATCAACAACAAGAACAAATTCATGAGGTAAGCCGTTCGTTTCCAGCGCGAAATCATTGTATTTTGAAAGGTGCTGTTCTTTCAAAAAAGAAATGCTCTCACGGGCTTCGGCAGCCTGTTTATCGCTGAGCCTCGGACCGGACGCTAATATATCACGCAAGTCATTCGGCTTAGACGGCTCAAAATAAATGCCCTGACCGTCCAGAACAACAGAAAGCGGCTGATCGCCCTGCCGCCCAGTTTTCAAAGAACGCAAGAACCCATCTTCGGCTGTGATTATTCCTGCGCCTGTTTTGCGTGCTATCTTTAGTCCACGTGCCGCAGTACTGGCGCGCCCCCAAACAAGGACTTGATCGCGCGCTTTTGGCCAACCCAATCGAACACGCACATCGACGGATTCTAAAACGCGGCGCAAGGCAGCATTGCGAAAAAATGTAAGCGAAAAACCAAAGGTCCGCGGATGCTGATCTTGTACATCCACGGGTCTTTTATCTGTCATAATTTTACGCAACGGGTGTTAGCCACCACTTGTCGCCGCTAACGATTGCGCCGCACCTACGCTTGATGTCAGAACGGACAAGGTTTTTGTCCACTGCACATAAGGTGCTTCGGTCACATAAATGGTGTCGCCGTCACGAATTTGGAAATCACGCCCAAGGAAAACGCCAGTTGGTTCTGTCAGATCGAGAACATAGGCAAAGCGTTTTGGCGTTTGTAAATCATTGCGCCCCAAAACACGGTTCACAAATTCAGGAGCTTCGTCACGGAAAATGAAAATGCCAGTTGGATCTGCCAGCGCAGAATTCAATCCCCCCATAAAGGCAATCGCTTCAATAGCGGTCATAGTCGGTTGTGGGAATTCGACCAATGCTTGCCCACCAGTTGCGCCCAGAGCGGTAAAACGACGTGTGTCTTCTTGGATCAAGATACGGTCACCAGGACGAAGCGCGATATCTTGTTCGTTATTTCTGAACAAATCTTCCAGCCAGACTGTCCCTTTGTGTGACCCACGGATCACGGTAACACGCGTGTTTTCAGGGTCTGTTGTGATCCCACCAGCATTCGCGATCATCGTCGAAAGCGTGCTTGTTGATGCTTCGATTGGGAAAACTCCTTGACCACCGGCACCAACGATAGAAACAGTCGAGCCATCCCCCGCGGCTCGAGCAACGATGAATTGTGGGTCAGGTGTTTGGCTGTCTAACTTTCGTGTGATAATACCGCGTAATTGTTCAGGCGTATTGCCTGCTGCACGAATACGGCCAGCATAGGGAATAAAGATGAAGCCTGATTGATCTACTTGCAATTCAGTTAATGTCGATGGCGCGCCAGCAGTGCCAAACAGGCCCTCTTCAACGTTTTCATAAACCGTAAGCAACAAACGGTCGCCTTTGCGGATCGTGTCGGCCCCAATAGGCCCTGCCTTTAGGAAGGCGGAGTCAAAGCCAACAGATGCACCCTCAGAGGTTGCTTGCACCACGCGATCATTGACCGACACAATGTAAGCATTGCCTTGTTGTTGCACAGAACCTGAGAAAATTTCACGCTTATTAGGCCCAGGTCGCGGCAATCCACAGGATGCTACGGCGAAAGCCACCACGAGTAGAGCCATTACCCCAGCTCTGGGTCGTATAAATGTTGACAAGGTTACTGCCCCTTTTGTCAAACTGCCTCGGTTTTTTCTTTAACCGACGCACGAACATGAGGTTTTTCAAAGGGCTTTGATTCGTTTGGTTATTTTACCACTCGAAACTGTTGCACAGGGGCCGCGCTCGACGTGGCAAGTGCATCATAAGGATCTTGCTCTGACAAAACCATATCAACAACTTGCCGGATCAACCGTACCCGTCCCTTTCGCGAATAATATCCACCCGTGATTTGCGACGTCATAAGCAAAAACTGTCGATAATCTCGATATGCCGACAAATCTGGCTTCTGGGGATATGCGAAAAAATCAGCCAATTCTTGCTCCGAAGTAAACTCTGGCTTGCAGAAAACACCCGCGCCCAACGCCTTAACTGGAAGACCGCGCCACAACGCCTGTTGCGCGGCTGTTGAATTGATCGTCACAACGGAGCGCGCATAATCCGCAATTCAGCGAGCTTGCCGCCCCGGACAAAGTGCACTCGACCCTCGAGTCCGTATTCTTTAGCAAGCTGGGCTGCCACATGTGAAAGCGGCTGACGGTCATCCTCTAATGGGTGCGATTTAAAAACGAGATGGTGATGTTTCGGGGCTTTTTGCGAAAATGCCACAACACATTCACGGATAAACTCTGCCATGCCAGTAAAACGCGAATGGCTGCGAATGGATGCATCATGGCTAAGTTGCAGAAGGCTAAGATGGTACACAAACCCATTACGCTTGATCCGTTGTGTCGCTTGCCACCGTCGAAATGCATAAATCGGTCGTGTTATCAACCGTTTGAAATGTAACCAAAATTCATGACTAACGGGGCTATCACGGTGCGTTTCATAGTTTTTAAATCGCCTGTTGCGAGCCAAGATTTGCCAATGATACACGGCGCCCAACAGGATGTGTTGGCGCATATCGCCCCACCGCGCAGGTGCTTCGGGCTGTTCGTTGTCTACGAATTGCAACCCCTCACGCATCTGCTCAACGCTCAGGTTCATCAAGCGGGAATATCCATTCACACCGCCGCGCTCGTACGTGCACCAATAGGGGCGCAAATACCCTTCTTCGAAGCAATGCACGCGAATGCCTAGCTCTTTAGCGACATCTATCGCTGCTTTGTGCAACGGGCGCGTATCGCCATAAATTACCAAGTCAGTGTCGCCATCACGCATGAAATCTTCGACAAATTCACCCCAGCGCTCGTGGGGGTTTGTATAGGCTAAAAAGGTTGCGCGATTGCGCCAGAAGAAGCGATCCCCTTCATTGAATCCTATTTTGACAACCGACGCGCCTGATTGCTGAATTGCGTTGCTTAGCTCATAGAAAAACGGGCCGTGTGGACCTTGCAAAAATAGAAACTTTTTGTCGTCTTGGCTTTGCTCGCTCATCGCGTTGACCTTTGGGTCATGCAACACACGCCGCAAAGACTGTAGCTAAACTCGCCCATCCATCACTCAATTTCCACAGATTGGTTCATGACCAAGCCAATCTTTGTATATTACAGACACTCTTAACGTTTACCTTGACCCGTAAATTAACGACGAAACAGTGAATTTCTGACCATAGATGCCCTTGCCCAATTTGTACACACAGGCTACTTGCAAGGCAGTAAAAAATAGGTGACATGATGTTTACTGGTATCATCACAGACATCGGCACAGTGGCCGAATTGGAACAACGCGGTGACCTTCGGGCCCGCATCGCAACTTCATACGACCCCCAAACCATCGATCTGGGCGCATCTATCGCATGTGAGGGCGTTTGTTTGACCGTCATCGAAATGGGCGCGGGGACAGATAAAAACTGGTTTGATGTGGAAATATCTGCTGAAACCGTCTCCAAAACCAACCTCACATCTTGGACAGTTGGTCGCTCGATTAACTTGGAGCGCGCCTTAAAAGTTGGCGACGAGTTGGGTGGGCATATCGTATCAGGCCACGTCGACGGGTTGGCAGAGGTGATTAAGATTGCGGATGAAGGCGACAGCACTCGGGTGACACTGCGTGCCCTCCAAGAATTGGCTAAATTCATCGCACCAAAAGGATCTATTTCACTGAACGGCACCTCTCTAACAGTGAACGGTGTCGACAACACAGATTTTGACATCAACTTCATTCCACACACCAAGCAAAATACCACTTGGGGCAATGTGAAGCTTGGCGATCAAATCAATCTGGAAATCGACACGCTTGCACGATATGTCGCACGCCTTGGCGAAATGGCGAACGGGTAATTCGATGACTGACCACATTCACGACGCGATTTCACCCATCGAAGATATTATTGCGGATGCGAAAGCAGGCCGCATGTTCATCCTTGTCGATCACGAAGATCGCGAAAATGAGGGCGATTTAGTAATCCCTGCTCAAATGGCGGATGCTGCCGCCGTCAATTTCATGGCGACGCATGGTCGTGGTCTAATCTGTCTTACCCTCGAAAATGAACGCCTTGATGCACTTGGCCTGCCGATGATGGCCGCTAGTAATTCATCGCGCCACGAAACAGCCTTTACTGTTTCGATAGAAGCCCGTGAGGGCGTTACCACGGGTATTTCGGCCCATGACCGCGCCAAAACGATCGAAGTGGCAATAAATTCTTCGACTGGCGCGCAAGATATCGCCACACCTGGTCATGTATTCCCACTGCGCGCACGCGACGGTGGCGTTTTGGTTCGCGCAGGCCATACCGAAGCCGCTGTGGATGTTTCACGTCTTGCAGGACTAAACCCATCTGGCGTCATTTGCGAAATCATGAACGAAGACGGGTCAATGGCGCGCCTGCCCGATCTGATAACCTTCGCGCAAAAGCACGATCTGCACATCGGCACTATTTCCGATCTGATCGCGTACCGTTTGCGCTACGACAATCTTGTGACTGAAACCGCTAAACGCAACGTGACCTCTTCTTTTGGTGGCGAATGGGACATGCGCGTTTTTGCCGACAAAACCAATGACACCGAACATGTCGTGCTGACAAAAGGTGATATCACTACGCCCGATCCTGTTTTGGTGCGCACGCATGCCCTAAACGTGGCCGAAGACGTTCTTGGTCTTGGGACAACTGGTAAATTGCCCGAAGCAATGAAGCGCATAGCCGAAGTTGGCCGTGGCGTTGTGATCCTGTTTCGCGACCTAGATGCAAAACTGCAATTGGACGATGGCGACACGCCACGCCGTCTGCGCTATACTGGTCTTGGTTCACAAATCATGTCGTCCCTTGGCATCCACGACTTTATTCTAGTAACGGACAGCCCGATGCCACAGATCATTGGCCTTAATGCTTATGATTTGAACATCGTCGGCACACACCCAATTACGAAAGATTGAAACATGGCTGGTTCTGAAACACACCACACGCTTGCCCCACCCGTGTTTACGGACGAAAAACCGAATCTGGCGATTGTGGTGTCCCCTTATTACAAAGACATAGCTGATAACTTGATCGCTGGTGCGCAAGCCGCGATTACATCCAGTGGCGCAACCTTTGAGATGGTCGAAGTGCCAGGCGCATTGGAAATCCCGACAGCGATCCGCATCGCAGGCCGATCCAACCAATTCGACGGCTTTGTTGCGCTTGGCTGCGTGATCCGCGGTGAAACAACCCACTATGAAACAGTCTGCAACGATTCCAGCCGCGCATTGCAACTGCTTGGTCTAGAGGGAAACTGCATAGGCAACGGCATTCTCACAGTCGAAAACCGCGTCCAAGCCGAAGTACGCGCGCAAAGTGATGGCCAGAACAAAGGCGGCGGGGCTGCTGAAGCTGCGCTTCACTTGATCGCCCTAACACACCGTTTTTTGAAGAAAACAAAAGGGATCGGGTTCAAACCCGCATCCGAACATATCCTGATGGCAGGAAATTCTAAGGACACGACCACAACATGAAACCTGCCGATAACAGACAAAAGAAATCCGCCACACGTCTTTACGCCGTTCAGGCGCTTTTCCAAATGGAAGCCTCTGACACGAATGCAGAAGCAGTGCAGGCACAATTTCTCGAACACCGCTTTGGCGCCGAAGTAGACGGCGTTGAATGGTTCGACGGGAAAACCGCCTTATTCGAAGACCTGCTAACAACCGCTGTGCGCAATCAGGCAAAGATTGACCAACTGACAGATGCCGCGTTGGTCGAGAAATGGCCAATTGATCGGATTGACCCCACCATCCGCGCGTTGTTCAGGGCCGCTGGCGCAGAATTAATCCTAGGGAAAACGCCACCAAAGGTGGTTATTTCCGAATACGTCGATGTGACAAAATCCTTCTTCCCTGATGGGCGCGAAGCCAAATTTGTAAATGCTGTGCTTGATCACATCGCGCGGGCTATTCAACCAGAAAAATTCTAGATGAATGCACACAAGCGTCGTTCCTTTGTCGAAAACAGGCAAGGTAGCACGCGTTCACTGCCCCAAGCTAGAACAAAACTCACTTTGAAAGCGCGTCATGCGTCTGCTGATCTCATTTGCGGCTCTTTTCCTATCTATCTCGCTTTTGCAGCTATCCAGCGGCGCCATTGGCCCACTTGATGCGCTCGCTGGGCTGCAACGTGGCTTTTCGCAAACGCAAATCGGCTTGCTTGGATCGGCGCATTTTCTAGGTTTTTTCATTGGTTGCTGGTGGTCCCCCCGCCTGATGGGCAGTGTCGGTCACTCCCGTGCTTTCGCCGTTTTCGCAGCTTTCGGGGCAATTGGCGCAATCGCACACCCGATAATTGTGGATCCAACCGCATGGGCCATTATGCGGATCATGACAGGCTTGTGCATCGCCGGTTGTTACACCGTGGTCGAGGCATGGCTGCAGGCGAAGCTTACCAACAAAACCCGTGGCCGCGTCATGGGAACCTACCGCGTCGTTGATATTGGCGCATCATCTGTTGCCCAGTTGATGATAGGCGTGCTCGATCCTGCCTCCTTTATTTCCTACAACTTGCTCGCGATCCTATGTTGTGCGTGCATTTTCCCGCTCACACTCACGCAGTCGCGCCAGCCAATTACGCCAGATGCACCACGGTTACATCCGATCAGAACCGCCATCACATCCCCACTCGGGGCGGCTGGCGTCATGGTCGCAGGTACAACATCCGCCTCTTTCCGCATGGTCTCCCCAATCTACGGAAATGAAATCGGCCTCTCCGCCGCACAAATCGGCTCATTTCTTGCGACCGTTCTTATTGGCGGGGCCGTCGCGCAATTTCCCGCTGGCTGGCTGGCAGACAAATATGATCGCCGCTACGTCTTGATCGGCCTTTCAGCGGCATCCATCGTAGTGTGCATGGGATTGGTCGCCGTCAGCGACATGGGATTTGGACCTGTTTTTGTCATGGCAGCTCTATTCGGCATGACAACTTTCCCCATTTTTTCGGTCTCAACGGCCCACGCCAATGACTTTGCAACGCCTGAACAGGCGATCGAATTGAATGCTTCTTTGATGTTCCTCTATGCGCTCGGCGCTATTTTCAGCCCTCTTCTCGCGGCGAACCTCATCGCAAACTTTGGCCCTGCTGCCCTGTTTGCGTTCATATCTGGCGCTCATATTATTCTTGTGGTCTTTGGCCTTGCGCGAATGCTCGTGCGCCCAACTAACCTCGATAAAACGAGTTACAAATACGTACCGCGTACTTCCTATATCGTCGGCCGACTGCTGCGTCGCAAACGATAACCAGATAAAATCGTACATTCTGGGGAACTCAAGTAGCCAATTTAGCGACAACGCCACTTGAGCCTGCGTGAAGACCTCCGCTAAGCTGGGCCAAACAGCAGACGGAGGCACCGATGACGCCCATCACGAACATTTACGACCTAAAGGCCTTGCACAAAAAACGCACACCCAAGATGTTTTATGACTATGCCGAAAGCGGGTCTTGGACAGAACAAACCTTTCGTGACAACGTCGACGACTTTGGCAAAATCCGACTGCGCCAAAAAGTGGCTGTGGATATGTCGAACAGGTCCATGCAGATGCCGATGCTCGGCGAAACCTTCAAAATGCCTGTTTCGCTCGCCCCAATCGGGATGCTCGGGATGCAGCACCCCGACGGTGAAATCTTAGCGGCCCAAGCTGCAGAGGCCTTTGGCGTACCCTTCACCCTTTCGACTATGTCCATCTGCTCCATCGAAGATGTCGCTGCCCACACCACAAAACCGTTTTGGTTTCAGCTTTATGTGATGAAAGACCGCGATTTCATCGAACGTCTAATTGATCGTGCAAAGGCCGCAAAATGCTCCGCGTTGGTCCTCACTTATGATCTACAAATCTTAGGTCAGCGCCACAAAGACATTAAAAATGGCTTATCTGCTCCGCCCAAACCAACGCTCGCCAACTTGATCAACACAGCGACAAAACTGCGGTGGGTTAAAAGTTATCTTGCAACGGACCGCCGTGAATTCAGAAATATTGTAGGCCACGCTCACAATGTGACAGACATGGCGAATTTAGGAGCTTGGACAGCTGAGCAATTTGATCCTAAACTCAACTGGGATGACGTCGCATGGATCAAAGAGCGTTGGGGCGGCCCGTTAATTCTAAAGGGTATTCTCGATCCAGAAGACGCAAAACGCGCCGTTCAAACGGGTGCGGATGCGTTAATCGTTTCCAATCATGGTGGCCGGCAACTTGATGGTGCGCTTTCATCCATTCGAATGCTGCCAGAAATTGTCGATGCAGTTGGCGATCAAATCGAAGTCCATTTTGACGGTGGCATTCGGTCTGGCCAAGACGTTCTCAAGGCTATTTCTATGGGTGCCAAAGGCACAATGATTGGCCGCGCTTTCGTCCACGGCCTCGGTGCTATGGGAAAGGATGGTGTAACTGCTGCCCTTAATGTAATCCACAAAGAATTGGACACAACGATGGCACTGTGTGGCGAGCGCGAATTGAAAAACATGGGGCGGCACAATTTGCTTATCCCGCACGATTTTAGAGGCCAATGGGAAGAGTAAACCCGCTTATTGTTGCCAAAACGGAAATAATGCTTGCTCGAATCGAAGAACTTTCTCTACCTAAGGTAACCTAAAACTGCTTTTGGGATACCTTATGCGCCAATTTACAACTCGAACCGCGAGTGGTTTTTCCGTTCTTTGGTTTCAAATTTGGGAATGGTATTACACCGTTCTTGAAACAGCCCTTCATCGGATGAACAGCAAGGATGCATCCTAAAGCGTTTTGTGAAACGCTGAAACGCATTTTCAGCCTTGCCCTTTTAGATATTCTCGCCTAATTCAGCACCTTCACGCGGCACTTACACCCTTGGAGGATTGCCGCCTTTTGAAAATTGGAGAATATCATGGCCGAGATGCCAAATATTAACGCTACACTGCGTGCAGGGACCGGCAAGGGGGCCGCCCGCCAAGCTCGTCGTGATGGGCTTGTTCCCGGTGTAGTTTACGGTGGTGGCCAAGACCCCATCGCAATCAACGTAAAGTTCAACGAGCTGTTCAAACAGTTGAAAGCCGGCAAATTTTTGTCCACGCTTTTCAATCTAAAAATTGACGGTAACGACGACGTTCGCGTCATTTGTCGTAATGTTCAGCGTGATGTTGTAAAGGATCTTCCAACACACCTCGACCTGATGCGTTTGAATCGCACTTCCCGTGTTAGCCTGTTCATTCCGGTGACCTTCATCAACGAAGAAACTTCCGTTGGCCTGAAAAAAGGCGGCACATTGGTTGCTGTTCGCAACGAAGTTGAGCTGAAAGTTACAGCTGGCAACATTCCAGAATCTATCGTGATCGACCTCGAAAATCTGGATATCGGCGACGGCGTGAATATTTCCGACGTAACGCTGCCAGAAGGCTCGCGTCCAATGATTACGGACCGTGACTTTGTGATTGCGAACATCGCGTCCCCGTCTGCACTGAAATCTGAAGGTGAAGATGAAGACGAAGATGGCGCAGAAGCAGAAGTACCAGAGGCGGACGCAGAAGCATCCGAAGAGTAATTTTCCCGCTTACAAAAATTCCAAAGGCCCGCATGTTCAAACAACGTGCGGGCCTTTTGCTTTTCAGATATAACCGACCAAACATCGCGCCAAGGAGGCTCACATGCAAATATTCGTAGGCCTCGGAAATCCCGGTGCGAAATACGCAAACAACCGTCACAACATTGGCTTTATGGCGGTGGATCGTATCGCATCCGATCATGGCTTTGGTCCGTGGCGTTCAAAATTCCAAGGCTCCATCAGCGAGGGCCGTTTCGGCTCAGAACGCATCGTGCTGTTAAAGCCTAAAACATTCATGAACCTCTCTGGCCAATCCGTTGCCGCCGCGATGAAGTTTTACAAATCTGAACCGTCCGAAATAACTGTCTTTCACGACGAATTGGACCTAGCGCCGGGGAAATGTCGTTTCAAAACGGGTGGTGGACACGCCGGGCACAATGGCTTGCGTTCGATACACCAACACATCACCCCAGAATACAATCGCATCCGCATCGGTATCGGCCACCCTGGCCACAAAGACGCCGTCGCTGGCTATGTTTTACGCGATTTTACCAAGGCTGATCACGACTGGATCGACGATTTGCTACGCGGCATTTCAGATGGCGCAGAAGAATTGGTCAACGGCGACAGCGGGCGTTTTATGAACGCTGTTTCACTTCGAACCGCCCCGCCCCGCTCTTCTACGTCTAAACCAAAGACCCCCATTGCAGAAAAAGCCCATGAACCTGCCACGCAAGAGGAAGAAAAACTTTCCCCTCTCCAACGCCTAGCGGCAAAGTTTAGTTAAAAATGGACATCAAAGCACTCGCCATTACGCTCAAGATAATCTTGTCACGGCTCATCCGGTTAGATTTTGTCGGCATCAACCGCCTTGCCCGCGTCAACACAATGTTTGACGCAGATAAGATCACGCAGAACTTCGTCTCCATTCGCAGCTTGTTTGAATTCAAAGACATAGATGTAGATACCTCCAATCCAACGCCCCTTCCCAAAACTCCACAATCCTTGCCAAAAACGCTCCAATGGGGCGATAAATCGCTATCTTTGGCGGATTGGCAAACACAACGCAGTGTCTGCGCGATGGTTGTTCTGAAAAACGGTGCGCGCGCGTATGAAGGCTATTTCAATGGCACGAATACAGATGATCGACGCATTAGCTGGTCCATGTCCAAAAGCGTTTTGTCGATTGCCATTGGCGTGCTGCATGATCAAGGCCTTCTGCCGCCGCTCGACAGTAAAATCGGTGACCTCGTCCCCAATCTGCGCCAAAGCGCCTATGCAAACGCCACGCTGCAAAATGTTCTCAACATGGCTAGCGGGGTCGCATTTAACGAAGACTACCTTGATTTCCATTCAGATATTAACCGATTGGGCCGTATTATTGGCATCGGTGGTTCGATGGACAAATTTGCGCAAAACATGACCAAACAAGACTGGCAACCTGGCGCCTACAACCACTATGTTTCCGTCGACACGCATGTCCTCGGCATGGTGGTTCGACACATTACAGGCGAGCCCTTAGCAGATTTCATTCGCAAAAATGTGTTCGATAAACTCGGTATGGAAACCGCGCCATATTTCGTGACCGACAGCTTCGCCGAACCCTTCATCCTTGGTGGACTAAACCTCACCACACGCGATTACGCCCGCGTTGGCTTGATGATGGCGCAGGGCGGCGAAATCGGCGGAAACCGCATCGTATCCCAAGATTGGATCACCCAGTCCACACAGCAATCCGCACCCCCGCCCGACCCTAAACGCGCCGCAATGGTCGACGGTGTGCTGGGTTATGGATACCAGTGGTGGTTGCCACCGGACGCAGCGGACGGTGAATACTTCGCCATCGGTATTTATGGCCAATACATCTATATCGACACCTCACGCCAAGTGGTCATCGCGATCAACAGCGCGGATCGCGATTTTAAGGTTGGTGATGGGCAAATCACGCTCAATAACCTCCAATTTTTCCGCCAAATTGTCGCGTATTTAGAATAATTCTAAACATTGACATTTTTGCCGCCGAATCCCATATTCAGAGCAACCTCTTACAAGGATGCAAGCCTATGTTTATCCAAACCGAAAGCACTCCAAATCCAGCAACACTGAAGTTTTTGCCGGGCCAAGCCGTTCTGGCAACGGGCACCGCTGATTTCCCAACCGAAGACGCTGCACAAAATTCACCTTTGGCCGCCCGTGTGTTCAAAGTGCAGGGCGTCACCGGCGTTTTCTTTGGCCTCGACTTTGTAACTGTGACCAAAGACGAAGCGTCCGACTGGAACCATATCAAACCCGCAATTCTGGGTGTGATCATGGAGCATTATCAATCTGGCCAACCTGTTATGGGCGAAGATGCGCAAAACACAGGCCACAAAGAACACACAGGCGAAGATAGCGAAATTGTTGATCAAATCAAAGACTTGCTTGATACTCGTGTGCGCCCAGCCGTTGCCCAAGATGGCGGCGACATCACGTTCCACGGCTTTGATCGCGGCATCGTTTACCTTCACATGCAAGGCGCTTGCGCAGGCTGCCCTTCCAGCACAATCACCCTGAAAATGGGCATCGAAAATCTGTTGCGCCACTACATTCCAGAGGTAACAGAGGTGCGCCCTGTTGCCGCCTGACCCAATCATTCTAGCATTTGATACCGCAGCCGCGCATTGCGCGGCTGTTGTGGTTCAAGGGGATAAAACCCTAGCCGCGCAAGTTGAAGACATGTCAAAGGGGCAGGCAGAACGTCTGTTCCCCCTGATCGAAGATGTATTGGCAAAAGCGGGCGTAGCATTGTCCGATCTCTGTGCAATCTCCGTCGGAACTGGTCCTGGAAACTTTACAGGGATCAGAATTTCAGTTTCCGCCGCGCGTGGCTTGGCCCTGTCCCTTCGTATTCCCGCCATCGGAGTTTCCCGTTTGGAAGCAATGGCGTTTGGCACATCAGGCGCGCAAACCGCCATCATTGATGCACGCCAAAATCGTATTTACGCGCAGACATTCCAGAACGGCACATCAGTTTCAGACATCGCTATTATTGAGCAAGCTGACTATTCCGCCGATCAACCCACACTGTGCGACGCACCAATTGCGTTGCCGGCAACGATGATCACCACACAAATCTGCCTTGCGAACGCAGCCCAAATAGCGGCCACGCGCATGACCACGGATCAACCAAAACCTGCGCCGCTTTATGTACGGGCCCCAGACGCGGCCCTTCCTTCTGATCCACCGCCAGTTATTCTGCCATGACCCCTGAACAACTGGCAAAAATTCACGCCGCCAGCTTTATCCAGCCCCGTCCGTGGTCTGCAGTGGAGTTTGCAGATTTACTTTCATCCGAGCGCACACACCTTGTTACCTGCGAACATGGCTTCGCCCTTATCCAGACCGCAGGACCAGAGGCAGAACTATTGACCATCGCTGTCCACCCCGATGCACGGCGAAATGGACACGGATCAGCGCTTCTAACTGCAGTAATTGAGGCGGCGGGAGCCGCCGCATGCGAAGAGATATTTCTTGAGGTCGTGGAGACCAACATCCCTGCAATCAATCTGTATCAATCCAAAGGGTTTAGCGAGCGCGCCGTGCGCAAGGATTATTACAATGGCCCCAACGGCGCAAAATCATCCGCTTTGATCATGCACAAAACGATCTAGCCACGGCCGACAAACGGCATATCATTTGCCATTACTGTCATAAATAGAACATTTGCGCCGAGCGGCAGCCCGGCCATGTGCATCACAGCATTCGCCACATGATCAACATCCATCGTCGCTTCTGCCCGCACCGAGCCATCCGCTTGGGGCACACCAATCGTCATCGGCTTCGCCATTTCTGTCAGCGCATTTCCGATATCAATTTGCCCCACGTTGATGTTGAAGGGCCGCCCATCCAAAGACATCGTTTTGGTTAACCCCGTGATCGCATGTTTGGTTGCCGTGTAAGGTGCCGTACCAGGGCGCGGCGCTACGGATGAAACCGATCCATTGTTTATGATCCGCCCGCCTTGCGGCGTTTGGGCACGCATAATCCGCCACGCAGCACGGGCGCACAGGAAACTACCTGTCAGGTTAATATCCACACATTGGCGCCACGCGGCGACATCAATCTCGTCAATGGGGCTGGCAGGCACGCCAATACCAGCATTGTTAAACAGCGCATCCAAATGCCCAAACCGATCCGCAACTTGATCAAATGCTGCATCAACCGCGCCTTCATCTGTCACATCACAAACCAGCACCATCGCCGCACCATAACCCTCGGCAACCTCGATCAAAGGCCCCTCGCGTCGTCCAATCAACCCAACATTCCAGCCCGCATCCAAAAACATTCGCGCCGTAGACGCGCCGACGCCAGATCCAGCGCCCGTAATGATGATTGTTTGTGCCATTCAATTATCTCCGAAAATAAATGTTACCCAAGGTCTAGCGCCTTGCCCCTGCCCGTGTAAACCTTGCGCAACTTTCAAAACTGGACCTTCTTATGCCCAAAACACCTGATCCGTTTTTTCAACCTGTTTCCGCTATCGAATCTCCTCGGTTTGCGGGCGTGCCTACCTTCATGCGCCTTCCAAACCTGACGCCAGATCATGATCGCTACTCTGATGTTGAAATCGGTCTGATCGGCGTGCCGTGGGATAGCGGCACAACAAACCGGCCGGGGCCGCGTCATGGCCCGCGCCAGTTGCGCGATTATTCGACCATGATACGTGCGATGAACCCTGTAAACGGCATCAACCCATTTGCCCTGACCAATTGCGCCGATTTAGGCGACGTAGGTGCAAATCCGTCCGATATTCAAGACGCCATGCGCCAGATCACCGAATTTTACACCGCGACGACCAAAGCTGGCATCATCCCAATGACAGCGGGTGGCGATCACCTCGTATCGCTCCCCGTGCTGCGCGGCTTGGCCCAAAATGGCCCCCTTGGAATGATCCATTTTGATGCCCACACCGATCTGTTCGACAGCTATTTCGGCGGCTTTAAATACACCCACGGCACCCCATTTCGCCGCGCGATCGAAGAAGGCCTCCTTGATCCAAAACGGGTAATCCAAATCGGCATTCGTGGCACTGCCTACAACACCGACGACATTGAATGGGGCTTAGAACAAGGCGTTACAATCATCCGCATCGAAGAACTATTCGAGCGCGGTATTCCAGATGTTATGGCCCAAGCACGCACGATTTCAGGTGACGCTGAAACCTATTGTTCCTTTGATATCGACGTCATCGACCCCGCCTATGCACCCGGCACAGGCACCCCTGAAATTGGCGGCGTGACCAGCTTTCAAGCGCAACAATTGGTACGCGAATTATCAGGCGTAAATCTGGTCGGCGCGGACTTAGTAGAGGTGTCCCCACCCTTTGATCCATCAGGTGGCACAGGCTGGCTCGGAGTCTCAATAATGTTCGAATTGATGTGTATGCTGGCTCAAGCCCATAAAAACCGCGCATAAGGCCAGATAAACCTTACAAAATTGCCAATCTGGCTGGTTGCCGCATCGGGGTTGCAAGCGTATACCCTCTTGCAACAATCGCTCAGAAAAGGCCGCGCCCGTGGACCCAATTACCCTATCAACCGAAATGATCGTGGTTCTGGCTTTGCTTGGGTTTACCGTCTTTTTGTTCGTCTCCGAAATCGTCCGCGTCGACCTAGCGGCGATCATCGTGATGGTTCTGCTTGGCGCGCTCAGCTACCTGCCAGGCTTAGGTGGCTTAGCCGATATCAACCACCTATTCGACGGGTTTGCCTCGAACGCTGTGATTTCAATCATCGCGGTGATGATCATTGGTGCAGGGCTCGATAAAACAGGACTTATGTCTAAAGTCGCCGCGACGATCCTGAAATACGGCGGCACAACCGAAGGGCGGATCATTCCAATCATCTCTGGCACAGTTGGCGTTATTTCCAGCTTTATGCAGAACGTAGGCGCAGCCGCTCTGTTCCTTCCCGTTGTGTCACGCATTTCATCGCGCACCAACATTGGCTTGTCGCGGCTTCTAATGCCGATGGGCTTTTGTGCAATCCTTGGCGGCACAATGACGATGGTTGGCTCATCACCGCTCATCCTGCTCAATGATCTAATCATCACTGCAAACAATGACTTACCCGCCGATCAACAAATGCAAACTTTCGGCCTTTTCTCGGTCACGCCTGTCGGCATCGCGCTCGTAATCACAGGCATCCTGTACTTTATGATATTCGGGCGCTGGGTTCTACCTGGTGCCACATCAAAGGGTGACGCGGCCTCTGGCCAGTCCATGAACGAATACCTCAAACGGCTGTACGGTCTGAAAGCCGACATCGTAGAGGTCGAAATTCCCGAAGGGAACATTCTGCTTGGTCAAGCCTTTAGCGACCTGATGGATGTGCATCACATTTACATCATTGGTTCCTACTTCAAAGGTTTGCGCTGGATCTCTCCTGTCGTCGATACGCAAATCACCACACCTTGTCGTCTGGCAATTCTGGGCCGTAAAAAAGTCATCGAGGAGATGGCCGATATTTATGGCCTCAACATCCTGCCCGAACTCGATATTTTTGCCGAAGAGTTCGCACCAACCAAATCAGGTGTCGCAGAAATTGTGATCCCGCCAGATAGCCAAGCCATTGGCAAAACCGCACAAGACCTCGCTTTGCGCAAAACATACGGCATGTCGATGCTCGCCGTTCACCGCGGCGAAGACACGTTCAGCCATGTTGAAACCGACGATCACGAAGCCACCCGCATTGGCCGCATTCCCTTTCGCGCGGGCGATACGATCGTCGTTCACGTTCAGTGGGAAAATCTGACCCGCGTGAACAAAGACAAGAACTTTGTCGTTGTGACCTCTGATTTCCCCCAAGAAGAATTGCGGCCACAAAAAGTATCTTGGGCGCTCCTTTTCTTCTCAATTGCTGTTGGATTGATCCTGTTTACCGATGTCCGCCTGTCGCTGTGCCTGCTTGTCGGCGCGTCTGGCATGATCGTGACCAAAGTCCTAGATATCGACGAGGCCTACCGCGCGGTAGGCTGGAACACCGTCTTTTTGCTCGCCTCACTTATCCCACTTGGCCAAGCCGTCCAAAGCACCGGCACTGCTGAATGGATAGCGCAGGGCATCCTAACAGTCTTGGATGGCTGGCCAATTTGGGCACTGCAATTGGGCGTTGCTCTCCTTGCAACCATCTTCACATTGGTGATGTCGAACGTGGGCGCAACGGTTCTGTTGGTCCCGCTTGCAGTGTCCATCGCGCTGGCCGCTGGCGGTGACCCTGCGATCTTTGCAATGACCGTCGCGATCTCTACGTCGAATTCGTTCTTAATCCCAACCCATCAAGTAAATGCTCTGATTATGGGTCCAGCGGGGTATCGCGTGGTGGATTTTGTGCGCACGGGCGGAATCATGACGATCCTGTTCCTCATCGTTTCAATGGTTATGATGAACCTCGTTTTTTAGCGCCCAAATTTGCGCCCAAAATCAATCCGCATCAGACGCCTGCGCTTCCAATTCCAAAACGGGTGCTGCGAACGCACGTAAATCCTCAGTCCCAAGCGGGATTTCTGGCTTGGCCAGCATGTACCGCGTGACCCACAGCAATCGGTGTTCTGCTCGCGTAATCGCCACATAGGTTAACCGCTTCCACAACGCTATACCCGCCTCGGTACGCCCTGCCCGACTGGCCGCATAAATGTCCGGTGCAAACACCTGAACATCACGCCACTGCGATCCCTGTGCCTTGTGAATAGTACACGCCGCACCGTGCACAAATGCCGCCCCCATCCGCGCCGCAGATGGGATAAACGGCTCCTCTTCATCAGGCATTTCAATCTTGATTATTGTCGCCGCCGAAACCTGCGGTTCCGCCGCACCAACAACATGAAGCCGCGAAAATCCGGGCTTGCGCCCCTCGCTCAGATAGATCGCCTGCGCACCCTTAATCAGACCACGCGCCTCCAGATCAATCCGCTTTTTGCGGTGTTTCATTGGCAATTCGATCCCATCACAGATCAATGGCTCCCCCGACAGCAACATTTCTGCTGGCGCGCCGTACGCATTTCGAAACGCATGGATCAGCCGAATGCGCGTCGCATTTCGCCACACTAAAACGGGAGCACGCGCCATCGCAGCCGCATCAACACGCGGCGCCACGACAACCCGTTCATCTTTTTGCGCTGCTTCTTCAATCATCTTCTCAAAGTGATGAAACTCTAGCTGTGGATCAGCCAGCGCATGTGCCAAATCCAAAATCGGGTTGTCATCCGCCTGACGATGCACGCGGCTTAGAACCAGTTTACGCTTATCAGGCAAACCGTCAAAGGCCATCGAACCAGATTGCCCCACAGGGGCCAACTGCGCCGGATCGCCAAACAGGATCAGGGTCGAAAAAATATCCTGCAAATCCTCTAGCTGTTTGTCATCGAGCATTGATGCTTCGTCCACAAACCCCACATCCAACGGATCATCGCGCCGTTTCCAACCGATGATAAAATCCGATCCGCGCAGCCCTGCAACAGCCAGCGCCCCGGGCACCGATTTGTTGGTTTGAAAAAACAAGTATGCCCGCTCAAGTGCAGTGTCTGACAAGCCTTCGATTTCGGGTTTTTCCGCATTTCCAGCGAGCCATTCTGCGATCTTTTCATATTCTGGATCATACATTGGCGTGTACAAAATGCGGTGAATTGTCGTCGCTGCCACGCCCCGATTGCGCAAAACGGATGCCGCTTTGTTGGTGGGTGCCAAAATCGCCAGCGTGCGGCGATCTTTGCGGGCCTTACCCTCATAATCGCCGCTGATTGTATCAACACCAGCCTCGGACAACGCTTCGCCCAATTTGGCCAGCAGCATCGTTTTACCGGAACCTGCTTTGCCCAAAACAGCCAGAGTTTGCTGTTTGCCCGACGATTCGGGCATCAACAACGCATCATCCAGATCAATGCCGGATGCCTTTAAAACATCCGCAACCGCGTCATAGGCGCTGGCTTGGTCTTCTGAAAATTTCATGAGCACGGATCCGCATTAAGGCTTATCCGCAACCATACTCCACCGCTGTGAAAAGCTGAATGCAATAATCACCCAACCAGTGCATCAACTTTTGTCATTCGGGGCATCCCAAATGCTTGATCAATCCACAAAGCCGATAATTCAGGCGCGACACCTGCTTTGGCACACAATCGCAAACGGATTTCTTCTGAGAATTCCCACAGTCCGACAGAAATACGATTTCGCCCTCCCCCGCTAGATCCAAGGATTTCTGGCGACCACCCCAAAGCTCGGTAAATCCGCACCATTCGCGCATCAAACACACCAACCGCGTGTTTCAACCCAAACTTCAAGCCAATTTCAGCCCCCCCCAACATAATCGCTGCGGATATCTGGCTGGCGTCTTTGTCTGCACAGGGACCCAGACAAAACCGCGTGCTTTCCCAGATGAGCGGGCTTTTGATTTCGCCCCCCGTAATATCTTTGAAATGATCGTTCGTCATACATCGAGCGGTGGTCGGCAATGCGCGCATTGATCCCCAATGGCTGCCATCTGGTCGCTGCCAAATCACATACAACGGGTTCATTTTATCGTATTCATCCCGCTCCTCCCCGTACGCGTCAACGACTACGTCCCATCCCAATCTTTCAGCAAATTGCGTGGCGCGATCCTTGAACATCGCGTTTTTTAAAACAGGTTTTGAATTCAATTCGTCAGCGTACAGGTAATGCAACATAGTGGCGGCTCCGTCAGCGCAACAATCGCATTATTGTGTGGATCAAGCCCAAAGACAGCAACACGATCTGGTTTCAGAAATATTGCGCAAACCATTGGTATTGCATGGTTAACAAAAAATCAGCGTACGCTGACGTTTGATTTCATTTACTATTTAGAAGAGAGTTAAGATATTGATTTTAAATACTTATCAACCCCTGCGCCATTGCTTTGGCAACCGCATGAGTAGTGTTTGCTGCACCCAACTTAAACCGTGCACTCTCGATATAGACCCGCAAAGTGTGTTCCGAAATTTTGAGAAATTCCGCGGCACGCCCCCGGTTCATGCCTGCGCCCAGCAAACGAAGCGCATCAGTTTCTCGGGGTGAAAGTGATACATATTCTGTGATTTCATCCATGTTTTCTAAGACACGAACGGCAGAATGCAGATAGTGCCCGATCAGTAACAAATCGGACATCCAATGGGATAGAAATTTGCTCCACTCTTCATCAGAACAAGTATGGCTAAGCGAAAAAAGAGAGAATTCACCGTGGGGCCCGCGAATTGGTACAGACACGCCTTGGTTGCCAACTCCACCATCCATCGCTTCCAAAAAAAACCGGCGTGCAGGCTTCTTTTCCCATGACAACGACTTCCAGCTGTATGGATTGAAGCGTTGAAACGCACTCAAAACCACAGGATCTATACGATACAGCTCTTCTTTTTCATAATGCTCTGCCCAGTCGGCGTCATAGGTTGCCAGCGCATATGGTTCACCGTCACTGTTTACGCTATGATAGACAACATGGTTAACCTGAAATACGTCCCGCAGCCCCGCCACAACTTGGTTAAGCTCTCCAAGAGTATTACATTGCTCCACGCGTTCCAAGAACGCTTCCATTTGGCTTAGCATGATGCTCCGCTACGGCGCTGTTAGACGCCTGAACCGTTAACTCTGCCACCGCGATATGGATTGTGTCATCCAGCTGCTCCGCAAGTTCCGTCAGCTCGTTCTTTGCCGCGAAATTCCGAAGGTCTTGAAGAACGTCGATCATCCAGTCATGGGACATAAGAAGCCTCGTTTACAAAGGTTAACAGAACATTAACACAACTATAGCAAGAAAAGGTTAACATTTGCAATTCGCCAGTGAACACTAGCCGTTTATGGCGAGGTCACCTTTTTTAAGATGCTGTTTTAAATATATTTTTCCACAGGCTGGAAGAGAATTCGAACACAAAGAAGCCCGCACTGACCAAAGTCTGCGCGGGCTAAAGATTTTCAGCATTCGTTTAAGATTAGGCCTTACTCGCCTCTAAGGTATCGTGAAACGTCTTTAGACCAGTGCGTGTCGCGCTCACTAAAACTGACATATTGCCCGGTTTGTGCTCATTTTTCAGCATCTTCATATGCGCGTCAGGGATATCTTTCCACGCAAAAACCTCAGACATGCAAGGATCTAACCGCTCTTCAAGCATTAACTGGTTTGCAGCAGACGCTTGTTGAAGATGCGCAAAGTGCGATCCTTGAATCCGCTTTTGATGCATCCACAGATACCGCGCGTCCAATGTAAGGTTAAATCCAGACGTCCCAGCACAAATTACGACCATGCCGCCCTTTTTACACACGAATGTGGAAACAGGGATTGTCGCCTCACCGGGGTGCTCGAACACCATATCGACGTTATTGCCCTTACCAGTGATATCCCAAATCGCCTTACCGAATTTGCGCACCTCACCAAACCATGCTTTGTATTCATCAGTGTTTACCGTTGGCATTTGCCCCCAGCAGTTGAAATCTTTGCGGTTCAAAACGCCTTTTGCGCCCAAACCCATTACAAAGTCGCGTTTGCTTTCATCTGAAATCACGCCAATTGCATGTGCACCAGCTTGCTTCGCCAACTGGACCGCATAGGAGCCTAGACCACCGGATGCCCCCCAAACCAGAACAGTCTGACCAGGCTTCAATTCATGCGGCATGTGGCCGAACAACATGCGGTACGCCGTGGCAAGCGTCAGCGTGTAACACGCGCTCTCTTCCCAGGTGAGGTGTTGTGGGCGGCGCATCAATTGCTGGGCTTGAACTGTCGTAAACTGCGCGAATGATCCGTCAGGTGTTTCATAGCCCCAAATACGTTGGCTCGGTGAATGCATCGGATCGCCGCCATTGCAATGCTCGTCATCGCCGTCGTCTTGGTTGCAGTGGATCACCACTTCGTCGCCAACTTTCCAGTTTTTAACCTTGCTCCCGACCGCCCAGACGATGCCCGACGCGTCAGAACCCGCAATGTGGTAGGGTGCCTTATGCACATCAAACGGGCTGATCGGAATGCCCAATCCTGCCCAAACACCGTTGTAATTCACTCCCGCAGCCATCACAAAAACCAACACTTCATTGCTGTCTGGCTTCACAACATCAACGACTTCCACTTCGAACGCTTTGTCAGGTTCGCCGTGGCGTTCACGCCGAATGGTCCATGCATACATCTGCTCAGGCACGTGACCCATTGGCGGAATTTCACCAACTTCATAGAGATCTTTTTCGGGTGCGTCGTATCCAGCGTCGAGTGGGGCCATTGTCTGTCTCCTGCGATTTAACCAAAGCCTCGTGAATCACCCACGCGGCCATTTCAAATGATAAATGCCGCGACGCAGCAAAAACCGCAATAGCAATAATGTAATAAAATGCCTATCAATGACGAAATTTAATTACGCCATTGATTTTCCATCTCGCAAAACCAAAAAACGCGCCCAATTGGCGCGTTTTCTACAATTCTGAGACTAATCTTAGATGGCGAGTTGTGGGATAATCTGCTTCTTACGGCTTACCACGCCCGGCAATACAACCGTGTCGCCACTAACTTTCACACCAAATGATTTCTCTGCCACTGTCTGCACCAAATCATTGGCAACCAACAACGTGCTTTCTTCGTTCAGAATATCCACGACAAACAACAACACTTGATCAACACCATCTTCAGCCTCAACCACGCTCATTGCTTCCATCAAGCTGATCTTACGATCCAAAACCGTTGCGGGTGATGTGGTCTCCAAAACGGATACTCGGAAATTCTTGCCACCAATCTCAAACTTTTTCGAATCCATTCGCAGCAATTCAGCATCAGAAAACGCCGATACATCCGATTTCGCTGCAAACATTTCAGCGGCGTATTCTGCGATATCAACACCGAGTTCAGCCGCCAACTTTTCAGCACAGGCTTTGTCGATGTCTGTCGTCGTCGGAGACCGGAATTCCAGTGTGTCTGACAGAATGCAAGACAGCATCACACCTTTGATCGCAGCTGGTGCTTTGGCTAAATCGTCGCCCATCAAATCGGCCATGATTGTTGCGGTACACGCCAACGGACGTATCGTAATATTGATCGGGCTTTTGGTTTTGATTCCACCAACCAGCATGTGGTGGTCAATAATTTCAAGGATGTTCGCATCGTTAATAGACGCAGGCAACTCAGCGGGGTTGTTTGTGTCTACGATCACAACGTCGTTTCCCTCGGCCACATCTGCAATGATTTCTGGCTGATCAAAGCCCCAACGCGCCAAGACAAACGCGGCCTCTGTGTTTGGCGTGCCCAGCAATTTTGGCGCAGCCGCTTGCCCCTTTACTTCGTTCAAATACCAAGACCATACAATGGCGGACCCTGTTGCGTCTGTGTCGGGGGAAGTGTGGCCAAATACTTGGATCATTTTACGTCTTTTCTATGCTGTTTTCGTCTGTTCGCGGCGCTTATAACTGTGGCTGCCGCCCCTGTCACTAGGTGCAAACGCAAAGCTCCTATTCGCTCAGCGCAAATGTGCAATCGCGTTGGCATAATACCGGATCAACTCTTCTTGTTCTGGTTTGAAATGATACAGCCCATCTTTCAACACCAATGCGCGACGAAGGATCAGCATGCGCAAACCAACTTCAACAGCATAATCAAGGTTCTTGCGCGGGATATGCATATAGGCGCCATTTGCCAACATGCGCTCCAACTCTTCGCGCGCCAACACTTGCACCTGTTCCTGCGTCAGCGGTTGCTGATCGCCGTCCAGCAAAACAGTCGAAATCAGCGAAACAGGTAAAATCGGAATAACCTGCCCGACTTGGCGCATTAGCTCTTTGCCCAACTCACCGGTCATACGTTCGTGCGTCATATCCGATTTATCCGATACAAACGCTTTTAATGACATCGGCACGCCAAAACTCACGCTCGCATAGCCAAATTTGTAGAACCGACGAATGATCCGCAGCCAAACATGCCGAGAGACAAAGTGGACAAAAATCCAGATTTTAAAGAACACGCCTGTTTTTTCGCCTCGGTTCGCTGCCAATAAAACGCGATCCTCAAGAACCCGGTCATAATTCACACCGACAGGCACGAAAACAACATCACGTTCCTGCGTCACATCAAAATCGGAAACGATGTAATTCAACAACCCCAGTTTCGCAGGCTTCAATTCCCCGTCACGTGATAACCCACCTTCGGGGAAAACGGCCTGTGTCACGCCAGCAGCCGTTGCCATTTGCACGTATCGCGACAGAACCTTGCGATACAGGCTGTTGCGGGATTTCCGACGAATAAAATACGCACCCGTTGATCTAATAAACTGTTTAAACGGCCAAACCCGCGCCCATTCGCCAACCGCATATGAAAGTGCAGAACGGGACGCCGCCAAAAACGTGACAATCACATAATCCATGTTGGATCGGTGGTTCATCACAAACACAACCGTCGCGCTAGGATCCATATCCTGCAGCGCTTTTTCGTTCACGTACCCCAACCGAACACGATAAAGCGCACGACTTAACCACCGCGCAAACGTGATCCCTGCGCCAAAATACGCGAATGCCGAAAACGAGGGCACGATTTCACGCGCATACCGCATCGCCATTGCTGCCGCGACGTGGTGGGGCACGCCTTCTTCTTTGGAGTGCTCAATAACCGCTTCCAAAACCTGTGGATCATGGGCCAAACGATCAATCATCACTTGTCGTTTGGTCAACTTAAACGGCTGGATTTGCAGCTGCAGTTTTTCGTTCAGCTGATCAATGGCACGGTTGAACCGTCGTCGCAAATACCAGCGAACTGAGGGCATTAAAATGCGGTCAAGCAAACCAGCCAACGCCAACAGCCCTGCCACCCAGACCACCCAAACCGGAATTTCGACTGTTTCAAACATTCAGACGGTGGTACGCGACTTTAACGCCAAGAGCCAGTCACAATAACCCGCATTGAATGCGCACGATTATTATTCTGACGGTTGCATTCGGGTAATAAAAGAACTTATGCTGCACCGCAGCACGAATACGGAGTCGCGACAATGACAAAACCACCAGCACGCCCTTGGCTTATCCGCACCTACGCAGGTCATTCCACCGCCAAAGACAGCAACGAACTCTATCGTGGCAACCTTTCCAAAGGGCAAACTGGCCTGTCCGTCGCCTTCGACCTACCAACCCAAACGGGTTACGATTCAGATCACGAACTGGCACGTGGCGAAGTCGGCAAAGTGGGCGTTCCAGTTGCCCACCTTGGCGATATGCGCGCGTTGTTCGACAATATCCCGCTCGAACAAATGAACACCTCGATGACAATCAACGCCACCGCCCCGTGGCTCCTCGCGCTTTATATCGCTGTGGCCGGAGAACAAGGTGCTGATATCAGCAAATTGCAAGGCACCGTGCAAAACGACATTATCAAAGAATATCTATCGCGCGGCACCTATGTTTGCCCGCCAAAACCATCCTTGCGCATGATCACCGACGTGGCCGCCTACTGCTACACCAACGTGCCAAAATGGAATCCAATGAACATCTGTTCCTACCACCTACAAGAAGCAGGCGCGACACCCGAACAAGAGCTCGCTTTTGCGCTCGCCACCGCAACAGCCGTGCTCGATGATGTGCGTGGCAAAGTCCCTGCCGAGGATTTCGCAACCGTCGTTGGCCGCATCTCTTTCTTTGTGAACGCAGGTATCCGTTTCGTCACCGAAATGTGCAAAATGCGCGCCTTTGTCGACCTGTGGGATGAAATCTGCGAACATCGCTACGGCGTAACTGATCCCAAAATGCGCCGTTTCCGTTACGGCGTGCAGGTCAACTCGCTTGGTTTGACAGAACAACAACCCGAAAACAACGTCTACCGTATCTTGATCGAAATGCTGGCCGTGACCCTGTCCAAAAACGCCCGCGCCCGCGCCGTACAACTGCCTGCTTGGAACGAAGCCCTCGGCCTACCCCGCCCTTGGGATCAGCAGTGGTCCATGCGGATGCAACAAATCCTCGCCTTTGAAACCGACCTTTTGGAATACGAAGACCTGTTCGACGGCAACCCTGCCGTGGATCGCAAAGTCGAAGAACTCAAACAAGGGGCGCGTGATGAACTGGCGCAAATCGACGGTATGGGCGGCGCAGTGGCTGCGATTGAGTACATGAAAGGCCGCTTGGTCGATTCAAACTCTGCCCGCATTGGCCGCATCGAAACGGGCGACACAACCGTCATTGGCGTCAATAAATACACCACCACCGAAGAAAGCCCGCTCACCACGGGTGACGACGCCATCATGGTTGTGGATCAAGCTGCCGAAGCAGATCAAATCGCGCGCCTAACAGAATGGCGCAAACAGCGCGATGACCAAGCCGTCAAAACCGCGCTCGCCAATCTGCGCAAAGCCGCACGAGACGGTACAAACATCATGCCCTCAACGATTGCTGCCGCCAAAGCTGGCGCAACCACGGGCGAATGGGGCACAGCTATTCGCGGTGTCTTTGGCGAATATCGCGCCCCAACAGGCGTGGCAAAATCCGTCTCCAACCAGACAGAAGGCCTCGATCATATCCGCGAAGCCGTTGATTTAGTATCAGATAAACTTGGCCGTCGCCTCAAATTTGTTGTCGGCAAACCAGGCCTAGATGGTCATTCAAACGGCGCAGAGCAAATCGCCGTTCGCGCACGTGATTGCGGCATGGACATTTCCTATGAAGGCATCCGCCTCACCCCAAAACAAATCGTAAATTCTGCAATAGAGGAAAAAGCCCACGTCATCGGCCTTTCAATCCTGTCAGGCTCCCACGTCCCGCTGGTTGAGGACGTGTTAAAACGCATGCAAGCCGAAGGCCTCGGCGATATCCCCCTCATCATCGGCGGCATTATCCCAGATGAAGACGCAGAACACCTGCGCGCAATCGGCGTCGCCAAGGTTTATACGCCCAAAGATTTTGAGCTGAACACCATCATGATGGACATCGTTGCCCTACTTGATCCACAGGCGGTTGCAGCACAATAACCTTGCACCCATCCTAAAACCTCGTTCTTTTGCGCTTAGCACAGCGCGAAAGGACACCCCATGAAAACCCGCAAACTCGGCACAAACGGCCCCAATGTGGGCGCAATCGGCTTTGGCTGCATGTCTTTCGCGGGCTTTTTTGGCCCAACCGACGAAGCCACCAGCCATGCCTGCCTTGATGCGGTTTGGGATGCAGGCATTACCTTTCTCGACACTGCTGAAATCTACGGCATGGGCCTGTCCGAAACGATCCTTGGCAGTTACTTCAAATCTCGGCCCCACGATTTCAAAATCGCAACCAAAGCAGGCATTCGCCCCGGCAACGATCCGATGATCGACAACAGCCCTGCTTACCTGCGCTCCGCCCTCGAAGCCTCCTTAAAACGCCTCGGCAAAGATCATATTGATCTGTATTACATCCACCGCCGTGAACAATCTCGCCCGATAGAAGATCTGATCGACACACTACAAACCTTCATAAAAAAGGGAAAAATCGGTGGCTATGGCCTGTCCGAAGTGTCCCCAACCACCCTACGCCGCGCCCACGCAATCCATCCCTGCACCGCGGTGCAATCCGAATACTCGCTCTGGACCCGTTCCCCCGAACTTGGCTTGATCCAAGATTGCAAACGCCTCGGCGTTGCATTTGTCCCGTTTTCACCCATCGCACGCGGCATGCTCACCGACACACCCGTCAAACTTGAAAACATCCCAAAAGGCGAATTCCGCCATCAAAATCCACGTTTCATGGAGCCGAACTACTCTGACAACATCCGCCAAATTGCCAAATTTCAAGAATTTTCCCAATCGCGCGGATGGACAACCAGCGCAACAGCCCTTGCTTGGGTGATGGCGCAAGGCGACCACCTCATTCCAATCCCCGCAACGCGAACAGCGCAAAACCTCGCGGAATGGGCGACGGCAGATCAAATCCAGTTTACGGAACAAGACTTGGCGGACATCGAAGAAATCTTGCCAATCGGCTGGGCATTTGGCGATCGTTACTCCACTCCGCAATGGGTCGCACCAGAAAAATACAGCTAATCAGGTGCCGTGCGTGCGCGAATACCCATTCGGCTTGGATGGCACCCAACCCTCCAGCGCACCGTCTGCAGGCTTATACACCTCAACCTTCAACGGATAACACGCCGCCGCATCGCTTGAATGCCCTGTTGAGCAATCCCCACCGGGACAAGCAGACAACCCGCCAATCAAATCCATCTCTGCAAAAAACTCGATGAAATCGCCAGGCCGCACAGGGCTGGCTTTCATGAAATACTGCTTAGTTTCAGGCATAAACCCTGTTGCCATAAACACATTGCAGACGTCGTGAACCAACATTTCAGCGTCGCGCACATCTGTTTTCGTGTAACCCGCCAACGCGCGGCTTAAATTTGAATGACAGCAATAATGGTAATCCACGCAGTTCAAAATATCGTTCGTATACGGATCACACCGCGTGCCAATAACATCATGCACCGACCCGCCATATTCGTCCCAACCATACCAATCAAGCGTGTCATGGGTCACCGTCGCCATCGGGCGAATATGCGGAATAGTGGACCACAACTGATCGCCCGTCGAAACATGCGTACCGTGCAACGCCCGGGTTTTGCCAGAATAGAACCGCTCATTCAAATCATGTGCGTTCCAAAAGTTAAGATCACCAACCTGCGATCCTTCAATGCTTACGATTCGACAGAAATGCCCTGCAGGCAACGACCAGCACTTTGCGTCACGCGGCTGCACGACCAATTCATCAACCAACGTCAGGTCCAAACGCGCGGCGCGATACCGATCCATTTCGGGCGCTGGCAATGTATCAATTGGATAGCAAACAATCGGCGCTACTGCGCGGCGCGCGGCGGCATCAGCTGGTTCGGGCGTTTCTGGTTTGTTTTTCATAGGTCAAACTTTGGGTGCAGAAATACACCCTGTCAATTACAAGCGCGCCTACTTTTTAACGCCAGCAGCGGTTCCTGCAGCAGCCTTAATCTCATCCGCAATTTCATTAGCTTCTTCAGGCGAAAAATCCATCGGAATCTCTACGCCGTCACCCACAATGAACAAGCGAACCATACCATCAGTTGTAGGCCCAATTTGCAAATTTGCCTCGATATCGCGTTCAGTATTGATACTCATGTCATTCTCCAGAAGATTGTCGTTCAGCTATCGGAAATTCCTACCATTTTCAAGGCAGTTCAGTCTTGCAATTCCTGTTCGGTATCGCTAAATCCAGCGCCAGTGCCGGCGTAGCTCAGTAGGTTAGAGCGCTTGATTGTGGATCAAGAGGCCCCCCGTTCGAGCCGGGGCGCTGGTACCATTACTTTCAATAGGTTACGGGATCTTCAGTGAGAAGTGTTTCACTCAGATCGATAGCTGGGGGACACATGGGGGACAAAAACATCGCTGTTTGGTGGTGAAGCAGCCCTTATTCGGTGCTTATTCCCCCATACGTTTAGTAAGTAGCCAACAAAATGTTGAGGGGCCGTCACGCTTTTAGCATTAACTTATTTGGTTTCTTGTAAGTCAAAAAAATGATAATATGAATTTATGAATGATTTTATTCATCAGGCTCCGACACTCGACAACTATTGGCGTTCAATTATTTTGTTTGGTTGCAACGTGGCATCTTACAAATTTGCTTTGGCTCAAACTTTATTGGACTTTCGAGATAGAGGGTCCGATCTAATAACGCTGGATGAACTTGCTGCGCCTTTCTCAAAGCACGTCTGTTTGC
>Ga0233426_10000107_pt1 | contig 93467 bp, 99 predicted proteins | sample SI_118_April2016_6_FD_179875 | JGI IMG/M metagenome (GOLD analysis project Ga0233426, IMG submission 179875) | Seawater microbial communities from Saanich Inlet, British Columbia, Canada - SI_118_April2016_10_MG | ecosystem: Environmental > Aquatic > Marine > Inlet | place: Canada: British...
GGAAATCGGCTTCGGCTTGGTTGATTTTATCGCGCACGTTGGCAATTGTCGCGGCTTTGTCCCAACCAAATTCAAACTCCATCACAACCAGTGCATAATTTTCGGATGCGACGCCAGAAATAGCCTTGAGGCCATCCAGTTCTTTCAGTTTGGATTCCATTGGTTTGACCAACAGTTTTTCGCTGTCCTCAGCAGAAATACCAGGGAAGGGAACGGACACAAACAGCGCGGGGATGTCGATGTCAGGCTCGCCTTCTTTAGGTAAGGTATAGTAAGAATACCCGCCTGCTGCGAGGGAAAGAACGATGAACGCAAAGATCATTCTGGCCCGAGCAGAGGCCCAATCGACCAGCCCAGTCATGATGCATCGCCCTGATAGGTGACGGTAACGCGGCGCCCTGAAATTACATATTCTTGGCCCACAACAATCACTTCGACGCTTTCATCAAGCCCCGTGACCCAAAACCCATCCGATGTTTCGTTCACAATTGTAACGGCCACAAATTTTGCGGTTTCGCCGTTTACAATGCGCACGCCTATGACGCCTTCGTCATTCAACGTCAGTGAGGATTGGGGCAGCAAATGGCCAGTTTCACCACTTAATGCGATGAAAATTTCGGCCGTCGAGCCATCCCTAATTTCGAGTTTTTCGTTGGGAATAGTAACTTCGACCTTGAATGTGCGGGTTTCAGGGTCCGCACTGCGTGAAATGAAAGTCAGTTGACCAACGACCGTTTCGCCGCCAATCATCCGCGCGCCAGCCATGCCACCAACGGCAATGCGTCGGACTTGTTGTTCTGTCGCGTAGCCAACCAGTTTGATCGGATTGAGTTCTAAAATGCGGGCGCAGGTTGCGCCTGGTTGCATCAAAGCGCCAAATTCTGCGGTGTCCGTTTCAAGAATGCCAGAAAACGGCGCGTGGATTTCGAGATATTCCATTTCTTTTTCAGCGCGTTCAAGGCCCGCTTGCGCAGCTTCAAGCTGGGCGAGACGAGAAAAAGCCGAGGTTTCAGAGGCATACCCCTTTTGAACAAGCGTCGCTGATGCTTTGTTGTTTGCTTCTGCTTCGGCCAAACGGGCCTTTGCCTCGGCCATTGAGGCCTGCTTTGTGCCAGCGTTTAATTGGCACAGCAATTCACCTTCGCCGACAAGCGTACCAGCGCGCAAAGGCGAGGAAATGACTTGGCCGCTTGTTTCTGCTTTGACATCCAACAAGCGGAACGCAGCGGTTTGGCCACGCAATACAATACCGCGTTCAACGGGTTTGGCGCTTGATTTCATGACTAAAACAGAAACTGGTGGTTTATCTTCGATGCGATCTGAAACCACTTCCTCGGCGATGGTTTCTGCCTCTGCTCCCGCAAAAGCGAGCAATGTTTCGCGTTCCAGAATAAGCATATAAGTAAAGGCGCAGACCAAAGCCGCGGTCAAAAGTGGGGTAAAACGCATGCAAGCAACCTCCAGCCCAGTAAAATAGATCTTTGTTGGGCGTAAATAAGCACTGCTCTCTAAATAGGGTGATGTCGGACCACTGGCAAGAGAGCATTGCTTATTTTCTAAGCGAAACGGCGAAACGTCGCAGCATTTTGCTAAATGCAGCTTGGCAAAGTCACCCGCTTCGCAGTAATGTCCGCGCGAAAACGGGCAGGAGACAGTCGTGAGTGATACCGATTCCTTTATCGAAGAAGTAACCGAAGAAGTTCGGCGCGATCAGTTGTATAAATATGTTCGCAAATACGGCTGGATCGCAATTGCGCTGGTTGTTGGCGTTGTTGGTGTCACTGGGTATTTGGAATATCAAAAGGTAGCGACAGCGAATGCGGCGCAAGCCCTTGGCGATAAGTTGGTTGCAGCACTTGATGAAAAAGAGCCAGCAGCACGTGCCGCGGCCTTGGCTGATGTCGCACCTGATGCAGGGGCAGCGCAAGTTGTTGTAGAGATGCGGCGCGCTGGCGAACTGATCCAAGCAGGCGACATAGACGCAGCGATTGCGGCATTTGAAGGCGTTGCAAACAGTGGCGCTGATCCGATTTACGCTGATATGGCACAGTTAAAGGCGTTGATTTTGCGTGGCGAAGATCAAGAGGCCACAGAGCGTGACGCGGTCTTGGCCCAATTGGCTGCACCTGGTGCCTTGTACCGCCCGTTGGCGTTAGAACAGCAGGGCTTAATCGCCCTGGCCGGTGATGATCAGAGCGCCGCGATTGAGATTTTTACCGAATTGTTTCAAGACAGTGAAATCACCGACGGGTTGCGCAACCGTGCAACACAAATGTTGGTCGCACTTGGGGCGGAGCTGCCGTCAGCACCTGTTTTATTGTCTGAATAAGACGAAAGGGCGTGATTGCCTTTTCGTTTAGAAACTTGCACAAATAACAAAGCAAATAGATCAAAGTATAAGATCGAGGCAGAGCGGGTGGCGATTACGATGACTGGACAAGCAACAAAAATTGGACGCACGTTAACCGTGTCTTTGCTGATGGGCGCTGTCCTGTTTGGCTGCGAGAGAGAACGCGTATTAGAGGGCGAACGGCTCGAGCTTCGCGCGCCCAACGTCGCGCTAGGCGCAGACGTACCTGCTGTTGAAGAAATTGAGGTTCGCATTGATAAGCTGTCGTTGGCGGCACCTGCGACGAATGCCTCTTGGACGCACCGAAATGGCTCTGCGCAACATTTGATCCGCCATCCATCCCTTGGACGGAGCCTGACGCGGATTTGGGCGGCCAATGTTGGAACCGGAAATTCAAAGAAACATGCCATCACCGCAAGCCCGATCATTGCTGATGGCCGCATTTATACGATGGATGCCAACGCGGGTGTTCGCGCGTTTACCACGGCTGGCGCTCCTGTCTGGGTGGCTGATCTGACACCGCCGAATGAAAAATCAAACGAAGCATCGGGCGGCGGTTTAGCCTTTGGAAACGGTATCTTAGCGGCAACAACCGGTCACGGCGAAATTGTGGTGATGAACCCTGCGACGGGGGCTTTGCGCTGGCGTCATCAAATGACGGGCGCGATTTCTGCAGCGCCTGTGATTGTCGGCGACACCGTTGTGGCTGTCGGGCGCAACAATGTGGCGCTTGGACTTGATATCAAAAACGGGCGTATTTTGTGGCAACAACTGAGCCCCGGTAACACTGCTGGTGTTGCGGGTGCGGGTGCCCCGGCGGCCCTTGGAAAACTGGTTGTGATCCCGTTTTCATCAGGGGAACTGGTTGGCACGGTTGCATCAAACGGCCTGCGTGCATGGAGCGGTTCTGTGTCAGGTGGCAACAAAGGTTTGGCGCGCAATTTGGTTGCAGATATTTCTGGCGACCCCGTGATTGATGGTCGCACGGTGTATGTTGCGAACCAAACCGGGCGTTTGGCGGCGATGGATCGTCGTTCAGGTGAACGGTTGTGGACAGCGAAAGATGGGTCTTATTCACCCGTGTGGCCTGCTGGCGGCGCGGTGTTTATGGTAACTGATCGCTTTGCGGTTAAACGGTTGAACGCATCTGACGGAACCGAGGTCTGGTCCCAAGAACTCCCTGATTTTAAAACAGAAAGAGACCGCCGCAAGCGTGCGACCTATGCCTATTTTGGGCCTGTTTTGGCGGGTGGTCAGGTTTGGGTTGGCGGCAGTGATGGCCTTTTGCGCAGCTATGATCCAGTTAATGGTGCGTTAACAGGAACCGTCGATATTCCGGGTGGCGCGGCATCGCAGCCTGCGATCGCGGGAAATCGGATGTACATCTTGTCTGGTAACGGGCAGTTGCACGCATTTCAGTGATCGCCCCGAAACGCTTATACGCTTTCCATTGAAAGCATGATGGGCTAGAGGGCGTGTCTAATCTTCTAGCACAGGTGTGTTAAAATGTCGTTTACGCTGGCCATTGTCGGGCGTCCGAATGTCGGAAAATCTACGTTGTTCAACCGTTTGGTGGGCCGCAAGCTTGCGCTTGTGGATGACCAACCCGGTGTCACGCGCGATCTGCGCGAAGGAGACGCCCGTTTGGGGCCGTTGCGGTTCACGGTAATTGATACCGCTGGGCTGGAAGAAGCCACGGACGAGAGCCTGCAAGGGCGCATGCGGATGCTTACGGAACGGGCCGTGGAAATGGCCGATGTTTGCCTGTTTATGATGGACGCGCGGGCGGGAGTTTTGCCTGCAGATCAAGTGTTTGCAGAGATTTTGCGCAAGAAAAATGCGCGCGTTGTTTTGGGCGCAAATAAGGCCGAAGGCAATGCGGGTGAGGCGGGCTTTTACGATGCGTTCTCGCTTGGCCTTGGGGAGCCTGTGCAGTTGTCTGCAGAGCACGGCGAAGGCATGGATGATTTGATGCGCGTGCTGATCCCAATTGCGGATGAGTTTGCGGATCGTCGGATCGAGCCAGACACCGAAGTTGACGTGGAGGATGACGGTTTTGAAGAGGGTGATATCGAGATCACCTACTCCAAAGAACGCCCTTTGCAGATTGCGGTTGTTGGCCGCCCGAATGCGGGTAAGTCCACGTTAATTAACAAGATTCTGGGCCAAGATAAATTGCTGACTGGCCCCGAGGCTGGCATTACACGCGACGCGATTTCCACCAATACGGACTGGGACGGCGTGCCGTTTCGGATCTGGGACACGGCGGGAATGCGCAAGCGGGCCAAGGTGCAGGAAAAGCTGGAAAAGCTATCGGTTTCGGATGGTTTGCGGGCGGTCAAATTCTCGGAAGTTGTGGTGGTTTTGCTGGACGCGGATATCCCGTTTGAACAACAAGATTTGCGCATCGCCGATTTGGCAGAACGCGAAGGTCGCGCGGTTGTTGTGGCCGTAAATAAGTGGGATCTTGAAACCGAAAAACAAAGCAAATTGAAGCACTTGCGGGAAAGCTTTACGCGCCTGCTGCCCCAGTTGCGCGGTGCGCCGATGGTGACGGTTTCGGCCGAAACAGGTAAGGGAATTGACCGCCTTCATGACGCGATTTTGTCAGCCCATAAGGTCTGGAATCGCCGTGTTTCAACGGCGCGATTGAACCGTTGGCTGGAAGGCCAACTGGAAGCGCATCCGCCGCCCGCACCGGGGGGCAAACGTATTCGCATGCGCTACATGACCCAAGTGAAGACGCGGCCACCGAGTTTTGTGGTGATGTGTTCGCACCCTGACCTGGTTCCCGAAAGCTATAATCGCTATCTTGTCAACGGCTTACGGGCCGATCTTGATATGCCTGGTACGCCTATTCGTATTTTCCTTCGCTCGCAATCGGACAAAAATCCGTATGCGAATAAGAAGGAAAAGAAGGTGACCAAGCTGAACAAACACACCGAGGGTAAGTTCCGCAAAGAAGCGGGTCGTGGTGTGAAGCCAAAGCCAAAATAGCGCCAGCGCAACGGGGGCGAACGTGGTGTTACTGTCACGCTGTGTTGCTGTTTTCCCATAGCTAAAAATGGGCTGCAAAGCGTATGCAAACGGTATGCAAAGCGTATGGCACCTGTATGGCACTTTGGTTTTGGCAAAGGTTAACGGCAAAAATGCACCTGTTGCGTTCGGGCGTGTCGGTTTTGGGCAATTAGCGGCAAAAAACAGTGTTACCTTTCGGGATATAGCCAAAGGGGAGCACCATGCTGAACGAAGCCAAAACACGTACCGCGAATCTGCAAAAACGGATGTCAGAAATGGGCATTGCGCGTGCGATTTTCACGGATGAAAGTTCCATCGCGTATTTGGCGGGATTTTGGGGTTATCTCGGGATCGAATTTGGGCGGCCAACCATGTTGGTTGTGCCTGCCGATGGGGATCCCGTGGTGATTACGCCGCTGATGGAATCCGAAATGGTCGGCGAGATGACGTGGGTGAGTGATATTCGTGTTTGGGAGGATATGGGGCAGCGGTCTTGGGGGCGTGTTCTGTCCGAGATTATTCCCGACAGGGCGGCGGATTTGTGGATCGAGTTGGGGCAGGTGCCTGCGATTGTGCGCCGTTTCTTGGACGAAACCTATGGCGATGCGGCACTGAAAGATATTGGCCCCGTTTTGGGCGCACAGCGGATGATCAAATCACCGATGGAAATTGATGTGATGCGCCAAGCGGGGCAAATTGCGGGCGCGATGATGGGCGCTGCGCATGGATCGTTGCAGGCGGGTGCGCAAGAATGGGAGAGCGCGCTGGCGGTGATTGACGCGGGCACGCGCAAGGCGGCTGGATTTTTGACGGATAAGGGCTGGGAACGGTTTGTGTCGCCGATGATCCATAATTTGCAGATTGTGCAATCTGGCAAAGACACGTCGATGGTGCATCGCCGTGCTTCGGTGAAAAAATACGAGAAATTTGATCCCGTTTATTTCTGTTTTTGTAATATGGCGCAGTTCAAACAGTATAAATTGGGCTTTGATCGGATGTTCCATATTGGCGACGTGCATGATGATGCCGCACGGGTGCAATTGGCCGCGATTAAGGCGCAACAGGCGGCGATTGGGGCGATTAAACCGGGTGTCGTGGCGCAAGATGTGGCGGCGGCGGCGAACGCGGTTTATGCCGAACGTGGGTACGAAACGGGGTATCGCACCGGGCGCTCCATCGGGGTGGCCTATTTGGAGGCGCCAGAGTTGAAGGCTGGTGATGAAACCGTGTTGCAGGCGGGCATGACGTTTGCGGTGGACGGTGGCATTTCCATTGATGGCGTCACGGCGGGGCGGATCGGTGACAGCATCGTGGTGACGGAAACGGGCGCTGAATATCTAACGGAATACCCGCGCGAGCTGTTGGTGACGGCGGATTGATGTTTCGCCTTGCGGTTGGACAGGTTGATGCGGGGTTAGACCCCGCTGCGCGGATGGATTGGTTGGCGCAGATTTTACCGAGTTTGGACGCAGATTTGCTAGTGCTGCCAGAGCTGTTCGCGACTGGGTACAACGTCGGTGATGCGCTGAAATCGCGGGGCGAGGCGACGGATGGGGTGAGCGCGATTGCAATTGGCGATTTGGCGCAAGAGTTTGATATTGCAATACATTATGGCTATATCGAGGCCGCAGACGGGGTGCTGTTTAACAGTGCGCAGTGCATTTCGCCAGCAGGCCAGGTGTTGGGGCGACATCGCAAATTGATGATCCCACCTGGGTTTGAGGCAGAGTATTTTGCGACCGGTTCAGAGACGCAAACCTTTGAGTATCGCGGTGTGCGGTTTGGCATGTTGATCTGCTATGATGTGGAGTTTCCAGAGGCCGCGCGGCGGGTTGCAGCCCAAGGTGTGGATGTGATTTTGGTTCCCACGGCGCTCGGGGCTGATTGGGGCTGGGTTGCGCAGACGATGGTTCCGACGCGGGGTTTTGAAAACGGGGTTTATCTGGCCTATGCCAATTCTGCGGGTGTGGAAAATGGCATGGCGTTTTTGGGTGAGAGTTTTGTTGGTTCGCCTGATGGTGAGGTTTTGGTGCGGGCTGGCGGCGCGGCGCAAGTGATTGTGGCGCAGATTGATCCTGAGCGGGTGAAAAAGGCGCAAAAGCGGCTGCCGTATTTGCGCGAATTTCAGCGGCTGGCGTTATGAATTGATGCCGCGCGGTTGAACAGGTTCTGCGAAATCTTCGGGCAGCATAAGTTGGAGGTCTTCGCGCAGGGATTCTAGGGTTTCGGGCAAGTCTGACGATGGATCAGAGAGCAAGTTTTGGTGCTCGAACGGGTCTTTTGCGTGGTCATACATCTCCTCGGTTCCATCCCAGTAAAGGATGTATCGGTGGCTGCGCGATCGCGCCGACATGGCCAGTTGCGGGCCATCTGATCTAAACCCTTTGCCCCAAACCGCGACCGCGTTGCCGCGCAGTTTTGCGGTTGGTTTTGTGAACAAAGGCGTGAGGTCTTGGCCTTCAAACTGGTCGGGGATGTCGAGGCCCATTTTCGCAAAAAGCGTTGGGGCGATGTCGGTGAGGGTCACGGGCTCGGATGTGCGTGCGGGTTTGATGCCAGCGCCCGCGAACATGAGGGGGACGCGCAGCGAGCGCTCCCAGAGCGTGAATTTGCGGAATGCGAGTTTTTCGCCCAGCTGCCAGTCGTGATCGGACCACAGAACAACCAGCGTATCCTCCCAAAGATCGCAGTCATCCATGTGGTCAAGGACGTTGCCCAACAGCTCATCTGCATAGTTGACTGAGGCGAGGTAGGCTTTCAAGAAATCCTTGTATTCATCGTGTCGATTCAATTGGTTACGCAACATGCGGCTGCCATTTGCCATGCCTTTACCCGCATCGGGAAGCGGTTGATGCAGGGTCTCATTGTCGGGATCAAACCGGTTGAGCCCAAGGCCCGGGGGATCGGCGACAACGTCTGGCAGACGATCAAAACAGCGTTGTGGCGCGATGAACGGCAGGTGCGGGCGATAGAGGCCGAGCGCCCAGAATTTGCCAGTGTCGCCCGTTTTGATTTTGTCGATCAGCCATTTGGTGTTGTGGTCATCGTATTGTAGATCATCATCGTCAATCGCGCCAAAATCGGTGTTTCCGCCTGCTTTGCCAACCTGTCGCGTGCGTGAAATTGGGGCGAATTTTTCGATTTGGATGCGGTTGTACTCTGTCCAATCCGCGTCGTCGAAATGATCGGGGGCGACGTGAAAAACTTTGCCAGCGCCAAAAGTTTCAAAGCCTGCGTCCTTGAAGCGGCCAACAAGGGAGGTTCGCGCGCCGTGATCAAAGGCGTGGTGGGATTTGTGGTTGTTGGCGTAAACACCCGAGGTCCACGGGTGTTGGCCAAACATTGTGGCGGTGCGCGAGGGCGAGCAGGCGGGGGCCTCGGCGTAGGCGCTTTCGCAATTTAGCGCGCGTTTGGCGAGACGGGTGAGGTTGGGTGTGATCGTGTCGGGATGGCCGCCGAGCGGTTCGATCCAGTCATTCAGGTCTTCGATGGACAGGAAGAGAATGTTTTTGGGTGGCTTATTGGGCACTGTTGGCGGCCTGTTTTGTTTTTAGGAGTTTGGGGGAAAACCGTGGGTTTGGGAAGCCTTTAAAGCGGTTTGCGAGGCCCGTGAAGCACATGCGTTTCGCAAACTGCGCCTCATTTCTAGGGAATGCTGAGTGACCAGTGCCCTTGATCGAACTCGGTTTAATGCGAAACGCTTTGGCGAGGATATTTTAGGCCAGAAGAAATATCGTTTACAGGTTAAGGAGTTTTGGAAGGTCGGTCATGGAGGCAAAGGGCGTTGCGCCGTGAAGGGCCATTTCGCGGTGGGGCGCGTAGGCGAAGCTGGGCATTTTGGCTGCTGCGGCTGCTTCTAGGCCTGTGGCGCTGTCTTCAATGACGACGCAGTCGGCGGGTACGATGTTGAATTGTGCGGCGGCGTGCAGGAATAGATCGGGGGCGGGTTTGCCGTTGGCGACATCGTAGCCTGAGTATGTTTTGCCCTCAAAATAGGGCAGCAGACCCGTTGTTTCTAGGGTGGCGCGCATTTTGGGGTGGACGCCGTTGGAGGCGACGCAGAAAGGGATTTTTGCGGTGACCAGCGCATCTAGGACGGAGCGGACGTGAGGGATGGGTTTGCAGTTCTCAGACAGTTCTTTGATGCTGGTGGCGTAAAATTCTTCGGACCAATCATCGGGCAGGGCGATGCCGTGTTTCTGCGCGTAAGCGATTACTGCGTAACGATTTTTACCTGTGAACTCGGCGCAAGATTCCGCATATGAAAAGGTCGCGCCGTGGCGGGTTAGGATGGTGCGCAGCACGCGGTTGGCGATTGGCTCGCTGTCCACCAAAACGCCGTCGCAATCGAATATGACGAGTTTGGGAGGCGTGGCCATTTGTTAGCCTTCGAGCTGGCGGATGAGGCGTTGGGCCTCGTCGGCGCAAGGGGTGAGTTTGGCGCGCACTTCGCCGGGGTAAAACCGTGCGCGGGTGGCTGTTGGCATCGGGTTTGGGGAAAATCCGATGACTTTGCGCCCCAAAGGTTCAACCTCTTGTGCCCATGAATTGAACAGGGCCCGTTGCGCGGCTTTTGATGCGCCGTAGGCCGCGAAAAACTTTTGGCCAGCGCGGGGATCAATGCAATGCACGGCGGTGCCTTTGCGCGGGGTGAGCAGGGGATCGATGTTGACGATCAACTGCTGGGCCATGCGCACGTTGGTGTTGAAACTGTCGTCCCAGTCTTTTTGTGCGGCCATGTTGGCGGGCGAAAGCGGCGCTGCGTGAACGACGGTGTGCAGCCACATATCAAGGCCGCCCCAACGATCATTTATGGAAATGCACAGACGCGCGACGGCGTCGGCATCTTTGATATCAAGAGGGACGAGCGTGGCCGTGCCGCCCTGTGCTTTGATGCGATCGTCGAGTTCTTCGAGCGCACCTGTGGTGCGGGCCAGTGCGATGATGTGGTGACCTTGCGCAGAGAGGGCTTCGGCGGCGGCGGCACCGAGGCCACGCGAGGCGCCAGTGATGAGGGTGATGGGTTGTTTTGTCATGGGGGTGGTTTCGCTGGAATGAGGGGGTGGGTCAAGAGCAGTATGGGATGAACTCTTGCGAAGAGCTCGCTTCAATCGTAGATTCTTTTTTGATAATAAGATCGCGTACTCTAATTTTTGATTGAAATACTACAAATGTCTAAGAAATTATTTTCCTTCGGTAAGGTTTCCTTCGCAGTTATTTCGCTGCTTGTTGCCTATTACGATGAAAATTTCTTGCAAAAATCAAGTGCGCCATTTGCAGTGTTTGGGTTTCTCGGTTTTGTTTTTTGGCCAGAAATGGTTGCAGGTTTTAAGATGATTGTCAGGCGTTCAAAAAACGAGAAATAACGTTAACCAGGTAGTGAAAAAGCGATTGTTCTTTGTTTGCTCGCGTCACTTCGTTGTCTTCATTGGGAACTTGTCGTTAATTCAGTTGGCTTGATCAAGCGCAACTGTGCGGTAACGCGATTGCTAGCCATTTTCGATTGGTTTTGGCGTCTTCAAAAGACCGAATGCAGACTTTATCGGAAATGCCCCCGTATAGGATAGGTTGGACAGTCATGAGTGTTTGGGTGCTTCCATCTGGAAGTTCGATGGTCACGCGTACCCGTGTTTTTTTCCTTGTCGAGGTAAGTGTATCGGAAGCTAAGATTTGGGCTTTGAAGTAGGAACTTGTCGTACCTTGAACTCTGTGGTTGTCCGCCAATTTCACTTTAAAAATGGTTATTGGAACAATAAGAATTCCAACCAAAATCATAAATCCGAACGCGAACTTGAAATCATCGGTTACAACAATACGATCGTAAGCGTTCTTACATTTATTAAAAAAGTTCTCCATTCATAAGTATATATGAACTGATTGTATTTGTTTCAAGGCGGTGTAGCGGCGGGTTTACTCAGCCGCTTTCATCACAAAACCATTCTCAATTTGATCCGCTGGTCGTACGGGGTATTCACCAGAAAAACAGGCGTCGCAGTAGGCGGGTTTGGCTTTGTCGCGGCCATTTGGTTCGCCTGCGGCGCGGTAAAGCCCGTCTAGGGTTACGAATTTCAGCGAGGAGACGCCGAGGTGTTCGCGCATTTCTTCGGCTGTCATGCTTGAGGCGAGGAGTTTTTCGCGGTTGGGCGTATCGACGCCGTAAAAGCAGGGCCATGCGGTGGGGGGCGATGCGATGCGCAAATGGACTTCAGCGGCACCTGCATCGAGGACCATGTCTTTGATTTTGATGGAGGTCGTGCCGCGCACAACTGAATCGTCCACAAGGATCACACGTTTGCCTTTGATCAGGGCGCGGTTCACGTTGAGTTTGAGGCGCACGCCCATGTTTCGGATCTGCTCGGTCGGCTCGATGAAGGTGCGGCCCATGTATTGGTTGCGGATGATGCCCATGGCGTAGGGGATGCCGCTTTCTTGGGAATAGCCAATCGCAGCCGGTGTGCCGCTGTCAGGGACGGGGCAGACGAGATCGGCGTCGACTGGGGATTCTTTGGCGAGTTCCACACCGATTTGGCGGCGGGTTTCATAGACGGAACGGCCACCCAAGATGCTGTCGGGGCGCGAGAAATAAACGTGCTCGAATATGCACGGGCGCGGATCGAGTTTTTCGAACGGATAGCTCGATTCAATGCCTTTGGCCGAGCAGATGACCATTTCGCCCGGGTTCACTTCGCGAATGAACTCTGCGCCGATGATATCGAGCGCGCAGGTTTCTGATGAGAGAATCCAAGCATCGCCGAGTTTGCCAAGCACGAGCGGGCGCACGCCAAGCGCGTCGCGCACACCGATAAGTTTGGTGCGGGTTTGGGCGATGACAGAAAACGCGCCTTCAACACGGCGCAGCGCGTCTTTTAAGCGTTCGGGCAAGGTGGATTGATAGGAGCGGGCGATCAGGTGGATGATGCATTCGGAATCGGAGGAGGATTGAAAGATCGAGCCGCGATTGATCAGTTCTTTGCGCAGGGCATCGGCGTTGGTGAGGTTGCCGTTGTGGGCGATGGCGCAGCCGCCAAGGGAGAATTCGCCAAAGAAAGGTTGCACGTCGCGGATGGCGGTTTGCCCTTTGGAGCCAGCGGTGGAGTAGCGCACGTGGCCGATGGAATTTGATCCGGGCAGGGTTTCCATGAGCGAGGCTTTGGTGAAATTGTCGCGTACGTAGCCAAAGCGGCGGGCAGAGTTGAAACCGTGGTCTGGATCGTAGGCGACGATGCCGCCTGCTTCTTGTCCGCGATGCTGGAGGGCGTGAAGGCCGAGGGCGACAAAGTTGGCCGCGTCTGCAACGCCAATGACGCCGAAAATACCACATTCCTCCTTGAGCTTGTCGTCATCAAACGGGTGCGCAAGAAAGGGTTTGGTTTGGCTTAGCATGAAGCGATTCCAGATGTGGCAGTGGTTGGAGTGGGTATAGCGTGAGGGGGGAGCGAGAGTCTATGGCGGAATGACGGGTTAGTCGCCGAGAGGATGGCCTTTGGGGCGGGGTTTGTCGAGCGGCCAAGGGGTGCCTGTTTTTTGTGGGGAGGTGCCTTTGGGGCAGACGTATTTGGCGCAAGTTTGTTCGAGGGTTTCCCAAGGTCGTTTTATATTTTTGAGCAGCCCTTCCAAATTATTAGGAAGTTTTAGAGTGCTCCAGCATGACCAAACGCCCAAACCAACGGTGCCAAACTGCGGTTCTGGTAACAATGTGAATTCGTCACCGATGACGAATTCGAGCTGCTCCTGCGTCAGGTTTACAGCGCCTCTGAAATCTGCGCCATGTGCGGTGGCACTTAATATTGTCGTATTTTTCCAATCTGATGATTGAAGTCGGGCCTTGCGTATATTTGTGCCTTCAAGGACAGCACGTTCAAAAAGTACATCTTCTAAGTGGGCCGTTTCCATGTTCGTCCCAATAAGTCGTGTACCCCATAGACCTGCACCTTTTAACCTTGCTTCGTTCAAAACCGCCCCAGTTAGATTTGTGAGAACCAGAGAGGCTTTTTCTAGATGTGCATTCGATAAGGTGGCATTTGTAAGGTTTGTGCGGTAAAGATTTGCGCCTTCAAGGTGTGCAAACCAAAGGCTTGCGTCGTCAAGTTTTGCTTCGCTTAAGTCTGCCCCTTCTAGATGCGCACTAACAAGGCTCGCTTTTTGCAACCTAGCATCGCTCAAATCTGCTTGTACTAAGAATGCGTCACTTAGATTTGCATTGCGCAGATCGCGGCGTTGCAGACTGGCTGTTTTCGCTCCTATCATAAGGCTTTGGCGCTCGTCGGCCCATTCAACAAGAAAGCGTTCGTCGAGTTTTGTGAAATACAGCGTGCATTCTTCGTCCAGAAACTTGGTTTCGCACCAGTTTGTGCGCAGGGGCAAAAGGTTGCTCGGCGCGATTGTTTCAATGCCGTATATCTGGCCACAGGTGTCCAACGGAATGTTTTGCCGCCTGCACCACGTAGCGCGAAAGCGGCGTTGGGCTGTATTGATGTCGCGCCAGTCTTTGGGGCGTTCTGACAGGTGGGTGCCTGAAAGGTTTGCACGGGCAAAGGGTTTGAGGCCGGTTATTTTGACGCCAGCGTAATGATCAAAATCGCCCTCGGTTGCGAGCCAAGTTATGGCTCCGAGGATAATTAGCAGTGGTGCGTAAAAGCGCAACGCGCGTAATTTACTGGACTGCAAGATGTCTAAATCTGAACCTTTGATAAGACCGCTTAGGTATCGCCAGCTCATCCATCCTGAGCAGATGGTCAGATAGAGCAGGAAAGCGTTAAAGAGTGACAACCATTCGTTTAAGGCGGGAAAGCTGCGCACCCAAAACCCAGTTAACGTGGCGGGCCCAGCGAGGAAGACAAGCGTGATTGTGACCCATTTTGCCAATCGTTCCAACGGGCGTTTGCGCAGGGCGTCATCCTTGCGCAAGGACAGGCCGAGATCATTGATCAGCCACGGGGTGATGTGATCGGAGATGGGGGAGGCTTTGTGTTCATATGGCACAGTCGCGAGTTCGTCCCAGAGTTTCAACAGGTAGAGGTGCAGGTAGATGTAGAGTGCAGCGCCCAAGACGGGGGCGAAGATGAAAAAGCTGGCGGTGGGGATGGCGACGCCGATAAGCGGCAGGTCGGTTTGGCGGCTTGGGTCGAAGAAATCGACGTCCTCGACACCCAGAAGCGTGACGCCCACGAATGCGAGGTAACCGAGGAGGGAGAGCCATGTAGCGCGGGCGGTGCGCGACAGCTCGTTTATGCGGTTGATTTGATCCTCAGTGGAGGTGTCCGCAGGGGGGCGACGCCTAATGGGTTTGCCGATTTGATAGTTTGGTTTGAAACTGGATTTGGGCATAAAAAAACTTCAGGTGAAAGAATATTCCACCTGAAGTTAGCTGTGTAAATGCCTGTTTGGCAAGAATTATGTGTCAGACGTGCCCGTTGTGCTGGTGTCCGCCGCGTCATCCGCTGGGGCCGCGCCACAGGCGCCAACGAAGCCTTCGTAGCGTTCTTCGAGCCATGTGGGGACTTCGGTGGGGAGCATTTCTGCGAGGTTGGACTGGCTGGAGGAGAGGATTTCACGTGATTTGCTGTCTTCGACCATGGCAAGACGGTCGCCCTCTGGGAAGATATTGTCGTATAAAATCAACGCGATCAGCACCAGTAGGATGCCGCGTGCAACGCCGAACAAAAAGCCGAGACCTTGGTCGATGCCGCCAAGTGCAGATTTTTGGATCATGCCCGAAAACAGCGGTGTAAAAATCGACACGACAATCAGCGCAATCGCGAAGACCACCGCAAAGGCGATGATGAGCGAGAGCACGCAAGAGCCGCTGATGAAATCAGACAGAATGGGAACTTCTTTGAGGAGGGGTTCGACCGTGGGCGTGAGCATGTAGGCCGCGATTGCCGCGACCACCCAACCTGCGATCGAGAGGATTTCGCGCACTAAACCGCGCGAATAGGCAAGAATTGCCGAGATCAAAATGATAACAGCGACGCCGCCGTCTACCAGTGTGAAACCTTCCATTTGTATCCCCTTTATCAGTCGTCTTAAGCGTTTCAACTTTGTATTGAAACGCAATTCCCTGCCTCCGCCAAAAGGCGGAACGGGATTTGCAGTACTCTTTGTTTAACAAAAGTTAAACCTCTATATCGCCGAAACAATCCGCGATAAATGTGCCGACATCATCTACTTTTTTTACGTTCATGCCAGATGTGCTGGCCAATTTCATTCGCGATGGCGCAAATGCGCCACTAAAGCCCAGTTTTTTGGCTTCTTTCAATCGGGCTTCTGCCTGAGAAATTGGTCTTAATCCACCAGAAAGACTGATTTCGCCAAAAATTACCAGATCACCGGGGAGGCTGGTGTCTTGGCGGGCGGAAATGAGCGCAGCGGCCACGGCCAAATCGGCGGCGGGTTCGGAAATGCGCATGCCCCCCGCGATGTTGAGGTAGACGTCCATGCCCTGAAACGACAAGCCGCACCGAGATTCGAGCACGGCGAGGATCATCGAGAGGCGGCCAGAGTCCCAGCCGACAACGGTGCGCCGTGCATTGGCCAGCGATGTTTGCGCAACGAGGGCCTGGATTTCAACGAGCAGCGGGCGTGTGCCTTCGATCCCTGCGAAGACGACAGAACCAGGCGCGGGTTTTTCGCGATCTGACAGAAATAATGCGGAGGGGTTGGTGACCTGTTCAAGGCCAGAGCCTGTCATTTCAAACACACCGATTTCATCGGCTGGGCCGAACCGGTTTTTCACGGCGCGCAGGATGCGGAATTGGTGGCCCCGTTCGCCTTCAAAATACAGCACCGTGTCGACCATGTGCTCAACAACGCGGGGGCCAGCGATTTGGCCTTCTTTGGTGACGTGACCCACAAGAATAACGATGATGCCTTTGCGTTTGGCGAATGTGGTGAGTTCGTGGGCGACGGCGCGGACTTGGGATACGGAGCCGGGGGCGCTGTCGATGTGATCGACCCACATGGTTTGGATGGAATCAATGACCACGAGGTCGGGTTTTTCGGCCTCCAGCGTGGTCAGGATATCGCGCAAGTTGGATTCGGAGGCCAGTTGCACCGGGGAGTGTGTGAGTTCTAGGCGCTGTGCGCGCATGCGGATTTGGGAGGCGGCTTCCTCGCCCGAAACATAGATTGCTTTTTTGCCGGTGAGCGCGAATTTTGCGGCGGCTTGCAACATCAGCGTGGATTTACCGATGCCCGGATCACCGCCCACGAGGATTGCAGAGGCAGGGACGAAACCACCGCCGAGCACGCGGTCGAGCTCTTCAATGCCGCAATTGGCGCGGGGCAGCGGTTTGTCTTCGGTTGTGAGGTCACTGAGCGCGACTTTGCGTCCCTTGGTTGCGCCGAGGGTTTTTGTGCCCGGACCCGCGGCCAAGGGTGCCTGTTCTTCGATGGAATTCCATTCGCCGCAGGTTTCACATCGCCCCGCCCATTTTTTGTGGGAGGCGCCGCAGGAGGAACAGGTGAATGCGAGTGATTGTTTGGCCATGTATCGGATTTCAATTTTCTACTGTTTCGCGTAACGCAAAGCCCGTTTGAGCGCAGCGAGAGGCAGGGGTTTGTGTTTCAATAAATTGATATACCGATTTGTGCAATCATTTGGCCTGATCCAGTGGCTCTTTGCCAGATTTGTCGAATATCGTGATGGCGTAGGAGGCGAGAACGCAGGCGGTGAACAGGTAGAGGCCCCAGCCTGTTTCCAAGCGCCCGACGCCGACGCCTTTGGCGACCACGATGTAGATGGCAATGAGGAAGATGTCGGCCATTGCAAGGCGGCCCATGTGGGTGAGGATCGGTTTGATTTTCGCCGAGATAACGCCGAATTGGATGAGCGCGGTGCTGATGACTTTGGCCATGGGGGCGACTAGGGCGAGGGTGGAGACGATGAGGGCGAGGAAGATGTCCTTTTCCCAGAGGGCTTGAATGCCAGAGAAAACCGAGATTTCGCTGAGGGAAAAGAAGGGCAAGAGGCCTGCTTTTAGCAGCGGCGCGAACCATGCGATGGGGAAAAGGACCAGCAAGGAGAGGTTTGCGAGTTTTAAGAGAGTTTGGGGGAGGTTGGTTAGCTGCATTTGGGGGATCTCATTTTTGGGTGCTTTGTTTTTCAAAGCGTATTGCCTGCGGCGCGGATATTTTGAAAACAAAAAGACTGAGGCGTTACATAAGGATTTGGCGCGTTGATGTTAAGGTGAGGTGCGCATTTTGGACCAGACTGTATCCTCAAAATAGGTCTGTAAGCTGTCGGACAGACGGTTGCGGCGGGTGATTGTTGGCAGGATGTCGTGGCTGTCTACGGCGGCTTGGCATAGGTGGGTGAGTTTGATGAAGCTGGCGATGGCGTGGGATTCGATATCTGCGATTTTGGGGTTTTGGCGGATGTGTGTGGCGATTTCTGCGCTGCGGGTGGCGAGCGGTTTGGGGAGCGGCAGGGAGACGGTGTTTGGATTCATCGGATCGAAGATTTTTGCACCAAGCTGGAAGCGTTTTTCATTTGGGCTGCAGGCATAGCCGCGTACGATTTTGACGCAAAACTCGGGGTAGGATTTGACGTGGTAGTGGCGCAAATTTGCGCTGTCGAAAGGGAATTGGGGCAATTGATTGCCGTTCATCATTTTTTTGAGAATAGGGGCGCCGTTTGGATCGACCCATGAGACTTCGTCGCGAAATGCGCGGGGCATGTGCAGGTTGTAAAACCGAGTGATTGCTGGGCGGTACAGGGATTTGACCTGTTTAAAGGGCCGTAAGGTGCCCAAATCGTCAGGGGCGGCGGCTTTGTCAAAGCGGTGTGTGACGGGATCGGGTGCGAATTCGGTTTGGCCAGACGACCCCATCATCCGCCATGGCATCGAAACTACGTCGGGGTGGTTTAGTCGGCGCAGCATCGTTGGGAGATCGCCGTCCACAGGGAGTTCTAGGTATTCGTCAGCGTCGATTACGAGAATATAATCCGAGTTTTGAACAGAGCGGTTTCGCAAGGCCCGACCATAGGCGCGGCGTTGCGGAGGGAGGTCTTGGAACTTTGGCAGGGCGTCGGCGGGGTTGGTGTTGTCGATAAAAAGGATTTCACCTGCGTCGTGCAGGGTTTGCAGGAGTTGGGTTGTGCCATCGACGGAGTCGTTTTGGTAGAGCACGAATTGCGTAATGCCGATGGCGCGGTGATGCGCGATCCAGTCAATGATGTATGGGGATTCGTCGCGGAGGGTGGCGAGGAGGGTGAATTGGGTCATTACTTGCGGTAGCGGGTTGGGACAATGATTAGCGCGCCAATGGACGATAGAATGGCGTTTGTGCCTGCTGACCCGAAGCTAAAGCCGAACATGACGCGGATAAAGAAGAACAGGAATGCCCCACCGATGCAGATGATGATGGACGGGAGGTAGCCGTTGGAGGTGAAGCCCGTTCGTTCAGAGGCATAGCCGATGATGGCTGCGATTATGATGGTGCCGAAGAAGGTGAAGAACATGGGTGGGGCCTGCAAAGTTAATTTTTGGTCGGGTAGAATCAAAGAATAGGTGGTTTGTTAGGGATAAGTTGAGATTTCAGTAAATCAAAAGCAATGTAGGGAAATGCGCAAGTGCTATGCAAAAGATAACTGTGTTTGATTTTTGGGCGCTATGTGTGTGTTTCAAGATATCCTTGTGGATGACGATACCAGTAATCGCGGCACCTGCCAAAAGAGGAAGTCGAGTTATTGACCAGGATAAATCAGGAAAATTGGCGACGAGAAAATAGGTCAAAAATGACCCTGGCAGTATGCCGAAAAAGGTAGCTTTAATAAATACAGCGAAGGCGGACTCCCACCAACGCGGTTGTTTTCTTTTGAGAGCTATTTCTTTGCCAAATGTTGTTAAATAATATGAGTAAAATAATGTTGCATTTACATAGAAGCCAATGAATGCAACGGGTAGATTATTTACTAGCTCACTCACCGAACAGCCTCAATCGGCCCCTCAGCACGCGCATTAATAAACTGATCCAAATAGGGATCGCCGCTGGTGTCCATATCCGCTACGGGGCCTGTCCATTGGACGACGCCTTCGTGGATCATGGCGACTTTGTCGGCTATGGCGCGCACAGACGACATATCGTGGGTGATGGTCATCGCTGTCGCGCCCATTTCGACCACGATTTCGCGGATTAACTCGTTGATGACGCCTGACATGATCGGATCCAAGCCTGTGGTGGGCTCGTCAAAGAAGATAATCTCGGGTTCGGCGGCGATGGCGCGGGCCAAGCCGACGCGCTTTTGCATGCCGCCTGAGAGTTCGGCGGGGAAACGGTCTGCAACGTCTGCTTTGAGGCCGACACGGCGGAGTTTTTCGATGGCGAGGTCGCGGGCGTCTGATTTGGACAATTTGCCTTTGCCGCGCATCAGGCGGAAGGCGACGTTTTGCCAGACGGAGAGTGAGTCAAACAGGGCACCGCCTTGGAAAAGCATTCCGAATTGCGCAAGGAAGGCGTCGCGGTCGCCCTTGGTCGCATCTGCGCCGTTTACGGTTATTTTACCCGAATCTGGTGTGATCAGGCCGAGCACGCATTTGAGCGCGACGGATTTCCCCGTGCCAGAGCCTCCGATGATGACCATGCTTTCACCTTTGGCAATGTCGAGGTCCACGCCGCGCAGAACGTGGTTGGGGCCGAAGGATTTTTTGACGTTTTGGAGGGTGATCATGACGTGAAAAACACCTCTGTCAGGATGTAGTTTGCGGCGAGAATTAGAACGCTGGCGCTGACCACTGCGTTGGTGGTGGCTTTGCCGACGCCTTGTGCGCCGCGGCCTGAGTTGTAGCCGTGGTAGCATCCCATGAGGGCGACGATGAAGCCGAAGGCGGCGGCTTTGACGAGGCCTGAGGTGACGTCGCCAACCTCGAGGAAATCGACCGTGTTGTTGATGTAGGTGGAGGCGTTGAAATCGAGCCGTTGTGTGCCCACGAGGAAGCCGCCCATGATGCCGATGACATCGCCGATAAAGGCGAGGACTGGCATTGCGAGGGTGGCGGCGAGCACGCGGGGGACGACGAGGTATTTCATCGGGTTTGTCGACAGGGTGGTGAGCGCGTCGATCTGTTCGGTGACGCGCATGGTGCCAAGTTCAGCGGCGATGGAGGAGGACACGCGGCCTGCGACCATGAGGCCGCCAAGCACGGGGCCAAGCTCGCGCACCATGGCAATGGCAACGACGGAGGGCACGACCGCCTCGGCGTTGAAACGTGCGCCGCCCGAGTAGATTTGCAGCGCGAGTGCGCCGCCTGTGAACAGGGCCGTGAGGCCAACAACGGGGAGCGAAAAGTAGCCGATTGTTAGCAATTGTTGGGCAAATTCGCGAAAATAGAACGGTGGGCGGAACAGATGCGCGATGGTGAGGGCGGCGAACATGATGATGCGCCCGACCGAGGCGCAGAGGCCAAGGGCGCTGCGACCAATGGAGGCGAGCGTGTTGTCGATGAAGGTCAGTGCCTGCATGGGATTCCCCTTTTTATGCTTTGTATACGCGATTGTAACGCGCGCCAAGGGAGGTGAGGATTTCATAGCCAATCGTGCCTGCGGCATTGGCGAGGTCATCGACGGTTTGATGGGGGGTGAGGATATCGAGGTGGGTAGGGATGTGGTCGAGATCGGTGATGTCGACGGTGATCATATCCATCGAGACGCGGCCAATCAGCGGGCAGGGCGTGCCGCCTGCGTAAAGGTTTACGCGGTGATCGTTGGTGTGGTTGCCCATCTGACGCGTGAGGCCATCTGCGTATCCAACGGCGATTGTGGCGGTTTTGCTGGTGCGTTTGGCAGTCCAGAAGGCTGCGTATCCGACGGTTTCACCGATTTCCACGATGCGGGTTTGGATGACGGGGACGCTGACGCTGACCACGGGTTTTGCGTCTGTGAACGGTGCGCCGCCGTAAAGGCCGACGCCGGGGCGTGTGAGGTCGAAGTGGTAGTCCGCGCCAAGGAGTGTGCCGCCTGTGGCGGCGAGGGATTTTGGTGCCGTGAGGCCATCTGTCATTTCGCGGAACGATGCGTGTTGTTGGGCGTTTTGTGGGTGGTTGGGCTCATCCGCGCAGGCGAGGTGGGACATGATGATTTGCGGATCCGCTGTGATGATTTGATCGCGTAGGGCGTTGAATTCATTTGGTTCTAGGCCGAGGCGGTTCATGCCTGTGTCGAGTTGCACGCCGAATTTTTCACCTGTTGAGGTAAAGTGGTTAACCTGTTCAGGAGAATTTAGGAGCGGGATCAGGTTGTTGGCTTTGAGGATTTGATGATCGGCGTCGCAGCAGCCTGAAAACACGAATATTTTTGTGTCGTTTGGGGTGTTTTGGCGCACGGCGATGCCCTCTTCGGCGGCGGCGACAAAGAAGGTTTTTGCGCCCGCTTTGGACAGAGCCGCAGACACGCGGCCTGCGCCACAACCGTAGCCGTCGGCTTTGACAACGGCGGCGGTTTGCACCGATGGGGCGGATTTCACATCAAGTGCGCGCCAGTTATCCGTGAGGGCGGTGAGGTCAATTGTGAGGGTTGCGACGGCCATTGCAGTGTTCCTTTGCTTGGCGGTTAGGGACACTAGTGGCGGCGTTGCGTCAAGTGGTTGGGGGCGGGATTTGGATATTTTTGGCCAGAAGAAGAGGCTGGGGTGGTGTTTTTATTGGCAGGTGGGTGTCGCCGTGCAGTGATCAATTCGTGTGAGTGCGATCAAATCTGTGACGGGTTGGGTGTAGCCGTTCCAGCCGTCTGTGGAGCAAAAATAGTCGATATGGGGGGCCAAGCGTTCGGTGATTGCATCATCCCAATCTGTTTGCGTCGCGAGGATTTGTTCTGACGTGTACAAGAGGTGTTCGACGTAGGCCGCATAAGCGGGGCGCTGATCTGAGGCAATGAGTGTGCAGACGTCGGGTTCGGAAAACTGCGGATTTGCAATGGACAGGGTCAGATGTTCGCGAAAAATATCGCGGGCAGATTGGGCGGCTTGTTGGTCGGCATTTGCGTCGATCTGCATCTTCACGCCGATAATTGCGGCCACAGCGACAAATGCGGTGAGAAGGGCTGCGGCAGCCTCGATGCTCTCGGCGTTTTTAGAAAACCAGCGCATCAGAGTTTTGGTTGTTGTTGGGTGGCGCAATGGATTCCGCCGCCGAGTTCGCCAAGCGGATCGACGTTTAGTGTGATGATCTCGCGACCGGGATAGTGTTGTTTAAGCGCGCGTTTTGCGGCCTTATCCGTGCGGCGATCACCGAATTGTGCGGCGATGACTGCGCCGTTGCACACATAATAATTGGCGTAGCTGGCGACGAAATCATTGGATTTCACGCGGCGTTTGTCGGGGTCGGGGATGACGGTTATGTCGAATTTGCGGCCCGTAGAGGTGCGGTTGGCCGCGATTATGTCATGCGTGTCATAAGGGACGATTTGCCATGGATCGGACGGGTCTGGATCGTCGATCAGTTGGATGATCATGCGGCCTGCGCCTGTGAAACGCGCAAGGCTGTCGATGTGGTAATCGGTGATGTCTTGGTTCTTGATACCAGGTGCCCAGATCAGTTTGTTGGCACCGTAAGCGGCCAGTAGGCGGGTTTCGATTTCGGCTTTTGAAATACGGTTGCGGTTTTTGTTCACCCAACTGCTTTCGTGCGCGATCAACGTGCCGTGGCCATCGGATTCCACGCCGCCCGGTTCGCCGACAAGGCCAGTGTCGTGGTTTTTGAGGCCGAGGTGCTGGGCCACAAGGGCGGCGATTTTTCCGTCGCGTTTGTGGACTTGTCGATTGCCCCAACCGTTGAAATTAAAGTTGTGGATGCGTTAAATTTTGCCGTTTTGCGCGAAACACGGGCCAGCGTCGCGCGCCCAGAGGTCTTCGGTCGGGATATCCCAAAGTTCAACCAATTCAGAGGTTTGCGCGCGGATCGTCGCGTGATCGTCTTTGTGGGCCAGCATCACGACAGGTTCGAAATCAGCGATGGTATTGGCGATATCGGCGATTGTGGCTTGAGTGTCTTGCAGGAAGCCAGCGGAGGGGTGGACTTTGCGGCTGACGGGCCATTGCATGAAGGTGCGTTCGTGGGGGTGTTCCTCGGCGGGAACCCTGAACGGGGCGGTGGCGGCGGCTGGTGTTGCGCTGGTGGCCGCGGCGGTTGCAGCGATGAAAGTGCGTCGTGTCATCATGGTTTAACCTCGTAAAATGGGGCGCGTTAGGCAGGTGGGGCCGCCTTCGCAGGCGATGCAGAGGGCATCTGCGGAAAATGTGGTGACTGTGATACTAGCGGCCTCAATTGCTGCTTGGGTTTTTGGGATACCGTCAAGCATGATCACGTTTTTGGGGCTCGTGCACAGGACGTTGGTGGAGAGGGTGCCTGTGGATTGGAATTCGTCAAAGGGGGCGGGGATAAGCGTGATGCCTTTTTCAACGAGGAGTTCGTAAAGTGCGACAGGCAGGAGTTCGGTGCAGACAAGCGCGGTTTTCGTGTCGAGCATCGAGATGAGCGACATCAGGTGGAGGCAGGCGGCGGCCCCTGTGTAGACGGGTAAATCGAAGGTGGGGCAAGCAATGCCGTGCGGTTTTAAGGCGGCGGCGATTTGATGCACGCCCGCGTCATTTGTGCGAAAGCCGCGTCCGATCAGCAGGGTTTCATCGTCAAGCCAGAGGGTATCGCCTGCTTCGGCGCGGGCATCTGTGACCTCGGCTAGAATCGGGATTTGGTGGGTGGCGTAAAAGGCGCGGTGCAGGTCTTGTTCGCCCGTCCGCTGCACCTTGCCGGGCGACATGAGGATTGCGCCGTGGGGGGTAATGAGCGAGGCGTCGTATGTGAAGACGGCGTCTGCAATGCCGTTGTCATCGCCTGTCATATACATCAGCTCACATCCCGCGTTTTGTAGGATATGTGTAAATTGTGCATAACTTTCTTGTATTTTATCAGGGTCGTGAAGGTCGGAGTAGTGCCATTTGTGCAAGTCTGCGTTTAGCAAAGACGGGCTGGGCGCGCGCAATGCCACGCGTTTTAGCGGTGCCGTCATGGAGGAAACACCGTAGCTCATTCGTTGCCTTGCACGCGATCAAGATGGCGCGCGTCAGCATTGATTAGGCCGTGTGCGTCGGCAGTTGTGATGGCTGTACAGAATTCCCCATGAAGGGAGGCGAGGGCCATATCGTGCACCAAGTCTGGGTCATAATCTGTGCCGTCGATGCCGATCATGTTCATGGTCGCGCAGGCGTCGTGAACGAGGTAGGTATCGTAGCCCATGTTGCCTGCCATGCGGGTTGTGGTTTCAACGCAGATGTTGGTGAAATAGCCGACGATCACAAGGCGGTGGATGTGAGCGCGGTGTAATTCTTGTTCCAAACTGGTGCCGATAAAGCCGCTGTTGGCGGATTTTGAGACGGCGATATCGCCTGCGTGAATGTCCATTCCGGGCAGTTGTTCACCGCTTTCTAGCGTGAGTTTGAGGGGCGAGCCGTCCTCAATGCTGTTGTGGCGGGTGAAGGCGACGCGGCCCCCTTTGGCACGCCATGCGGTGAGCAATCCGATGATGTTGTCTTCGGCACCAAGGTTGTTGCGCCGTCCTGTGGGGCCACCGTAATAGGCGGTGTCGTTCACGCCTTTTTGCACGTCGATCAACAGGAGTGCGGTGTTTTTATCGAATTGGGGGATCATGTTTTTGGGTCCGATTTGTGTTGATCGTAGCTTGCACCGAGTTCGGATCGAAGGAAATCCCCGAAATGGGCGGGTTCGAATTTCGGGGTGCCTGTGCCGTTCAGCGGTTTGATCGTGGTGTTGATGTAGGGATCAAAGAAGAACGGGATCGAGTAGCGTTCGCGCCCTGATCGGTTGATGACGCGGTGGGGTGTGGATTTGAGGAAACCGTTGGAGGCGCGGTTGAGCATATCACCGACGTTGACCACAAATGTGCCCTCAATCTTGGGGGCATCGACCCAATCCCCTGAAGGGGTTTGGACTTGTAGCCCGCCAACGCCGTCTTGGGCGAGCAGGGTTAATGCGCCAAAATCTGTGTGGGGGGCGGAGCCGTAAAGATCGTCGGGGGATTGTGCGGGGCTTGGCGGATAGTGCAGCAAGCGGAGCCAGATTGTGGGGTTTTGAAAGGCTGGCGTGAGGTCGGCTGGATCGGCATTGCAGGCGGCTGCGGTCAGCGCGATGAGCCGTTGGCCAAGTGTCGTCATTTGCGCGGCGTAGGTTGTGAGCGTGTCGCGAAATTGGGGCAGATCGGGCCATTGGTTGGGGCCAGAGAGGTATTCTGCGGGGGTAAGTTCGGTTTCAGCCATCATCATGAAGCTGCTGGATTGATTGGGTTTTTTCACATCAGCGAGTTTTGAATTTACATCTGTAGAAGTGTTGATCGGGATGTAGCCTCGATGGTTTTCGTTGAGCGCGATGGTTTGTTTCGCGGCCTCAGTCTGGGCGTGAAATTGGCGCGATGCATCGAAAACCGCGTCGATCAAGGATTGGGGGACGCCGTGGTTTTTGATGTAGGCGAAGCCAGCGGTGGAATAGGCGGCCGCGAAATCAGCGGTGATTTTCGCGTCGTCTTGGGCCAAATCAATGACCGAGATTTCTGTGAAGTCTGTCATTCGAGTATTTTAGGAACAAAGAAACAAAAAGTCAGTGGTAGAATTGCATGCCGTCTGGTTTTGTTTGCGCGTAATGGGCCAAACGTGATTGCAGGGAACCAGCGTGGAGTTCAAGTTTGTGGCCATCCGGGTCTAGGAAATAGAGCGATGCGCCTTCGGATGTGTTGGTTTTCCACTGTTTTGCGGTCTCTGCGATGTGGTCAGCGGTGTAATCGAACGCGGATTGAGCACAGGAGAATGCGACGTGGGTGTCATCGTCGCGTGGGATGACTTGTTTTTCTAATGCGAGGCAGAGCCAGAGATCGCCGACCTCAAAATAGGCACCTTTGGGCCATTCAGCCTTGAGCGTTGCGCCAAGCGTGTTGCGGTAAAACGCGATGGATTTGGGCAGATCGGTGCAGGCGAGCGTGATGTGGTTCACGCCAGAAAGGTCGATATTCATGTTTGTCATCTTAAAATTGGTCTTCTTTATTGCCGCCACTGCCTTGCCACGGTTTTGCAAGGTCGGTGAAACGGGTGAAGCGGCCTTCAAAGGCGAGGTCGATCGAGCCGATGGGGCCGTGGCGTTGTTTGCCGATGATGACCTCTGCTTTGCCCATCAGGTCTTCCATTTCGGCCTGCCATGTGGCCATTTTTTCCAGCTCGTGTTCGGCGGGTTTTTCGCGTTCTTTGTAATATTCGCCGCGATACACAAACATAACGCAATCCGCGTCTTGCTCGATTGAGCCGGATTCGCGCAGATCGGAAAGCTGGGGGCGTTTGTCTTCGCGGCTTTCAACGGCACGTGAGAGCTGGGACAGGGCGATGACCGGAATGTCGAGTTCCTTGGCGATGGCTTTCATGCCTTGGGTGATCTCGGAGACCTCATTTACGCGGCTGTCTTTGGCGGTGGCGGGGCGCACGAGTTGCAGGTAGTCGATGATCAGCACATCAAGGCCGTGGGTACGTTTTAGACGGCGCGCGCGGGCCGCGAGGGCGGAAATTGGCAGGGCGGCGGTGTCGTCGATGAACAGCGGGCAGTTTTCGAGGCTTTTTGCGGCCTCTACAAAGCGGCGGAACTCTTCTTCGGACATATCGCCAGAGCGGATGCGGTGGGATTCGACCTCTGAGGCCTCAGACAAGATCCGTGCGGCGAGCTGTTCTGCGGACATTTCGAGGGAGTAAAATCCGACGACGCCGCCTTCGATTGCGCCTTCGGTTCCGTCTGGGCGCAGGCCCTTTTTATAGGCTTTGGCGATGTTGTAGGCGATGTTGGTGGCGAGCGAGGTTTTCCCCATTGAGGGCCGACCCGCGAGGATTAATAGGTCGGACGGGTGCAGGCCGCCAAGTTTGGCGTCCATATCTTTGAGGCCAGTCGAGATGCCTGCCATGTCACCGTCGCGTTGATAGGCGGCGTTGGCCATGTTGACGGCATCGGTGACCGCCTTGAGGAAGGATTGGAAGCCAGAATCGACGCTTCCTTGTTCGCCAAGGGCGTAGAGGCGTTGTTCGGCGGCGACGATTTGTTCTTTTGGTTCGTCGTCCACATCCATCGACTGGGCTTTGGCGCCGATTTCTTCACCGATCGCGATAAGATCGCGGCGGATTGCCATGTCATAGATCATTTGCGCGTAATCTTTGGCGGCAAACACGGACATAGATGCACCTGCAAGACGCACGAGGTAGGCGGGGCCACCAAGTTCGGCAAGGCCAGGGTCGTCTTCTAGGAAGGCTTTAATCGTGACGGGGGAGGCCAGTGCGTTTTTCTGGATACGACGAGCGATCACTTCGAAGATGCGGCCGTGTAAGGGATCGAAAAAGTGGTTTTCGTTCACCAGCGTTGTGACGCGATCAAAAACATCGTTGTTCACCAATAGCGCACCGAGCAAAGCCTGTTCCGCCTCGATGGAATGCGGGAGGGCCTGGGTCGGATCAGTTTCAGTATTTTGCACGTCGTTTGGTGGTGCGTTGCCGTCCATTTCGCCCTCGAATCTGCTCAGTTTGTTGTTGTTGATTTGGGGGAGAAAGGCAATCTGGATAAGGTTGTGGATAAGGTATGTATAAGCCAAAAAACGATGCGTATGATTGGGGTTAGTAGGTTTAGTGAAAGTGTTAAAAAAATCTAACTTAAAAATGGTTAAACACTAAATCGTGTGGAAATCTTTTGCTTAACCACAAATCATGCTAGGTTTCTTTCATGAGGACGCGAATCGGGTGTGGTTTGGGTGCGTGCAAATCCTCGTCTCGGAAAGGCGCAAGCTGGACCGATTTTTGCACACAAATGGACCATCTTCGCCAGTTTAGGCTGGATTCGGACTGTCGTTCTTATAACTGCCTCATGGCTGTGTACCCTCCAAGGTCGACGGCTTATCATCAGGTATACTTACCCGGCTGCTTTTGCAGTCGGGTTTTTTCTTGGGGTTACTGGTTTTCGTAGGCTTCGTTCTCGCGCTTGATTTTATGTTTGTTCACGGCAAGACCGATAAAAAGCAAACCGATGCCCACCAAAAAGGGAATGCCACCGAACACCAGAGCCACGGGTGCAAATGGATCGTTAAAGCCTGAGCCTGCGAAAAACATCACGGTGCAACCGCCGGTTAAAACAGCGACGATTGCGCCCAGAACAATTAGGAAAGTGCCCATTTGGTTAGTCCTTGTTTTCGGTATCGTCAGGAGTTTCGCGTGTGTTGATCACATTGTAGCAAATAATGCAGATGATCAGGGCGACAGCGAACGGTGGGCCCGCCAGAACGAGCGCGGCGTCTGCCCAACCCCCTGTGGCAAAGACAAGGCCGCAGCCGCCTGTGCCGATCATGACGATTATGCTAAGAACGAGGAAGAATTTTGCCATGTGCAGGCCTATCGTTTTGGTTTTGGTTTGACGCGATCTAGGGTGAAGCTGCCCGTTTTTCGGCGTTTTTCTGAAATTTTGCTCTTGGATAGGACAAAAATGCCAAGCGCTGCGATAAATGGCAAGCCGCCAATAACAAATGCAGAGGGGCCAATGCTTGTGGCAAAAAGGATAGAGCAGCCACCAAACAACACCATCGCAAGGCCGCTGAGGACGAGGAAAAATTTGGCCAAAGGATTTGCTTTCAAACGAACTGGACAGTGGGGTCAGAATTGCCCAATGCTGCGCCAAAGGCAAATGATTTGAGGATTTGGCCGCGTGCTTAACGTCCATTTTGTGTTTGATTTGATCGCTGCGAGTTGTTCGGGCGGGCTGACGTTTTTGCTATCGCGCGGTGTTTTGGCGCGCGGTTTGGAGCGCGTGAACACGATGGGCTGGGTGTATTATCTGGGGCTGTCGGTGGGCGCGATTTGGGGCGCGTTTTTCTTTGGTTCGTTGAACCTGTGGGTCAGTGGCGAGGATATTCTGGGGCGATCTATTTTGGGCGCGCTGGTCGGCGCGATCCTGTTTGTAGAGGTCGCCAAGGCGTGGCTGGGGCAGGTTGGATCGACGGGGGCGTTGTTTGTGCCTGCGTTCACGATTTCCACTGTGATCGGGCGCTGGGGCTGCTATTTCACGGGGCTTGAGGATCAGACGGTGGGGGTGAGAACGACCCTGCCGTGGGGCGTGGATTTCGGCGATGGGCCGCGCCACGCGGTGATGCTGTATGAAAGCGGGGCGATGGCGGTGTTTTTCATCGGCTGTTTGTACCTGATGCGGTTTCACCTTACGTATTTTCAAAAATACGGTTTCTATCTGATGTGCATTTGTTACGGTGGGCAGAGATTTTTGTGGGAGTTTTTAAAGCCTTACGGCACGGTGATTGGCCCGTTTAACGTGTTTCATCTGTGCTGCATCGCCTTGATTGGATACGGAATATGCATGATGGTAGCCGCCCAGAAGCGGGCTTAGACGGGTTCACGCGCAAGGTCGCGCCTTACGTATTTTTGGGGCAAACGCTTTCGATGTGCGAAGAGTGTTGGCAGTTGGTGCCAGCGAAAATTATCCGCGAGGGGGACAATGTTATTTACCAAAAACGCTGTCGCGAGCACGGTGTGCAAAAGACGATTGTCAGCACGGATGCTGCGTATTTTTTGGCGGCGCGGGATTATCTGAAACCTGGGGATCGGCCGTAAAAGCCGCAGACAAAAACGGATTATGGTTGCCCGTATGATTGCGGCTTGTGTCCTGACCATGAGCAACATTCCTGCTTGGCAATTATTGAGGTAAATCAAGCCTGTAACTTGACGTGCCCCGTATGTTTTGCCAATTCTTCGCCTGCCAAAGATGGCACGAAGTCGCTGGTCGAGGTGGAGCAAATGCTGGATATGTTGGTGGAAAGTGAGGGCGAGCCTGATCTGGTGCAAATTTCAGGGGGTGAGCCGACGATACATCCCCAAATCATGGATATTTTGCGCCTGACCATGACCAAACCGATCCGCCATGTGATGCTGAACACCAACGGGCTGCGGATTGCGCGCGAGGATGGATTTGCGGCGGAATTGGCCACGTTGGGGGCTGGGTTTGAGGTGTATTTGCAGTTTGATAGCACGCAGAAAGACGCGCTGAAGGACATTCGCGGTGCTGATCTGAGCAAGGTGCGAATGCAGGCGCTGGAAGCGTTGGAAAAACACGGGATTTCCACGACGCTGGTGGCGGTAATCAAAAAGGGTGTGAATGACGGCGAGATCAACGCGATTATCGAGGAAGGTTTGCGCTGGAATTGTGTGCGCGGCGTGACGTTTCAGCCTGTGCAATCCGCTGGGCGCAACGAAAGGTTTGATCCCAAGAAAAACCGCATGGTGTTGTCGGAAATACGGCGTGCGATTGTGGATGGGTCGACGGCGTTTCAGGGTGGCGATATGATCCCGCTGCCGTGTAATCCTGAAAGTATTTCAATTGGTTACGCGCTGCGAAATGGCGAACAGATTGTGCCAATCACGTCGATGATCCCCAAGGATGTGATTATCGATGAGGTGCCGAATGCGGTGACGTTTGAGAAGTATCCAGAGCTGAAATCGCGGATATTCGAGTTCTTTTCGCTGTCCACGAATGATCAGAATGCGAGCCAGCGGATGGAGGCGTTGTTGTGTTGTTTGCCAGCGATTGAAACGCCGCAATCCGTGACCTATGAGAACTTGTTTCGGGTGGCGATTTCAGAGTTCCTCGACCCGTATAATTTTTGTGTGTCGCGGGTGAAACGATCCTGCGTGCATTTTGTGACGCAGGATCAGGGGATTATTCCGTTTGATACCTATAACCTGTTGTATCGGGACGGAAAAATCAACGAGCGGCGTAAGGCAGCTGGGTTGTTGTGATAAGGGAGGTTAGCGCACCCACGCCTTTTCTGGTCGATAAGCCACGCCCACTTCGCGTTCGTTAAGACCAAGGGCCCAAGCCACTTCACTTTTTCTCGCGTAGCGGGTTGTCGCATGTAAATTCGTGGTTTTTTGACGATGCCTGCCGATTCCGTAGGCGCCCGGTTCATTGTCTTTTACGATGTTAAAGAGGGGATGATCTGATTCACCGACGTAATTAACATCTAAAAAGTTTATTGTTTTCACAGTCTTAATGTTTGTTGTCGCTGTGTCGGTGACCTCGTAGGCCAGAAGATAAGCACCGCGAGTAATGTTGTTTCCGGGCTTATACGTCCCAGTCGATTCAAAAACCCACAAGGCTGATTGGTTGTGTGAGACCATTCCATCACGAAGAGCGGCGACTGCGTGTTGGCTTGGAATCCAACGGAAAAATTTTCCCATTTTTAGGTACTTTCAAAAATTAGAATTCGTTAAAGAAAATCGTAAATATGGGGCCACTCTACCTTTGCGGGTTGAGAAGTAAAGAAAATCATAGCAGTGGCGGAGTTAGTACTTGAGTTTACTGTCGCCAAGAAAAGACCACAGTTCCAGAAATTTGGCAGACCTATTGGGACGCTGACCAATAGAGCGGGAAACCGGGATCAAAGACCGTGACGGGGCCATCGGGTGTTTCGATTTTTGGGGCGAATTGTACGGGATCGGGTTGTTTGGTGAGCGTGATCGTTGTTTCGTTCACGGGTAGGCGGTAATAGTTGGGGCCGTTTAGGGAGGCGAATTTTTCGAGTGTTTCGAGTTTGCCTTCAGATTCAAACACATGGGCGAGGCAGGACATGGTGTTGGTGGCGGAAAACACGCCTGCGCAGCCACATTCCATCAATTTGTTTGGATCGGTGTGGGGCGCGCTGTCTGTGCCAAGGAAAAAGCGCGGATCGCCAGAGGTTGCGGCCGCGACCAAGGCAAGGCGGTGGGTTTCGCGTTTGGCCACGGGCAGGCAGTAGTAATGGGGGCGGATGCCACCCGCGAGGATGTGGTTGCGGTTGATGATCAGGTGGTGGGTTGTGATGGTGGCGGCGAGGTTTTGAGCCGCGCTGCGCACGTAATCGACGCCGTCTTTGGTGGTGATGTGTTCCGAGATGATGCGAAGGTCGGGAAGGCGGTTGCGCAGGGGATCGAGCACGGTTTCGATGAAGGCGGCTTCGCGATCGAAAATGTCGATGCTTGGGTCAGTGACCTCGCCGTGGATGCACAAGGGGCAGCCGATTTCTGCCATTTTTTCAAGGACGTGCATGACGTTATTAATGTTTTTGACGCCAGAAGCAGAGTTTGTTGTGGCCCCTGCGGGATAGAGTTTCACGGCCGAGATGAGGCCATCCGCGAAGGCCGCTGCGAGGTCGGCTGGGTCCGTTGTTTCTGTGAGGTAAAGCGTCATCAGAGGTTGGAAATCGGAGCCAGCGGGCAGCGCGGCCATGATGCGGGCTCGGTAGGCGGCGGCGTCTTTGGCGGTGACAACGGGCGGCACGAGGTTGGGCATGATGATCGCACGGGCGAAATCACGTGCGGTTTCTGGGGCCACTGCGTTAAGCATGTCGCCGTCGCGCAAATGGAGGTGCCAATCGTCTGGGCGGGTGATGGTGAGTGTGGTCATAGAAAGGCTCCTCTAGGTGTTATCACGCTGATAGCGGGTGGCACGGGGTTTGGGCAAGCGGATTTGGGTTGAAAGAGGGCGAGGAGTGATTTAACTTAGAATTATTCTAAATTGGAGTTGGTTATGCTGTCGCGATTTATGCCTCGTTCAAAACGGGATTTTTCAGAGTTGTCAGAGCAAGAAATTCTGGCTTTGGCTATTTCGGCTGAGGAGGATGATGCGCGGATTTACGCGGCCTATGCGCAAGGGTTACGCGCGGAATTTCCCGACAGTGCCAAGATTTTCGATGGCATGGCAGAGGAAGAGAACACGCATCGCAACTGGTTGATTGATCTGCATAAAAAACGGTTCGGCGATGTGATTCCGTTGATAAGGCGTGACCATGTGAAGGGGTTTTATGAACGCAAGCCCGATTGGTTGGTGCGCCCACTGGGGATAGAGAAAACCCGCAACGCGGCGCGCGATATGGAGGCGCAGGCGGCGCGGTTTTATCGACTTGCGGCGCAAAATACGGGCGATGCGGATACGCGCAAGCTGTTGGGGGATTTGGCGCTGGCGGAGGCTGGGCATGAGGCGACCGCTGCAGAATTAGAAGCCGCGCATGTGGGGCCAGATGTGGCTAAGGCCGAGGTTTCCGAGGAGCATCGCCAATTTGTGCTGACATGGGTGCAGCCGGGGTTGGCGGGGCTGATGGACGGGTCTGTTTCCACGTTGGCACCCATATTTGCCGCCGCCTTTGCGACAGGGGATACGTGGCAGACGTTTTTGATCGGCTTGTCGGCGTCTGTCGGCGCGGGGATTTCGATGGGCTTCACCGAAGTTGCCAGCGATGACGGCGTGATCTCAGGGCGTGGATCGCCGATGAAACGCGGTATTGCGGCGGGCGTGATGACGACGCTGGGCGGTTTGGGCCACGCGCTGCCGTATCTGATCCCCGATTTTTGGACGGCGACAACGATCGCGATTTTGGTCGTGTTTATCGAGTTGTGGGCGATTACGTGGATCCAGAATAGATACATGGACACGCCGTGGTTGCGAGCGGGGTTTCAGGTGATTTTGGGCGGTGCGCTGGTGTTTGCGGCGGGGATTTTGATCGGGAATTTGTAGGCAATTATCTGCCAAGTACGCAGTGGTGTTGATTGTCGCAGGCGGCGTTAGTGGCCTTAACTTTCGCGTTAAGATTGTGCTTTAGTGTCCAGATGGGATTGCTTATTTGTGGTCCCTTGGGATTTTGACACGCCGAATTGCGAGAAGATTTAGATGAATGACATTTCAGAGCAGCGACCAACCACATTGGGCGAGAAGCTGATCCGGGCGAAGGCTGTTGAGCCACAACGCCCTGTTTTTGGGTTTTTTCGTAAGGCTTTGTCTGTATTGATTAATTTTACATTTTTGATGGCAATTGCTGCTTTGCCATTGTGGTGGTTGTTAACATCCCCTGACATGAGCGGGGCAATTATGTTGTACCTTTTGGGTGTCCTGATTGGGTTGTGGTTGCTTGTCTACGCCTTGATGCGAATGCCAAAACTTTCTACACGTACGCTGTTCGCCAAGTTGCATCCCTTATTGGCGTATGACCATCAGGGGTTTATGCGCGACCTGCGGTTGGATCAGAAAACAGTGATTTTTGATGGCAGTAATATCTATCATTTTGGGCATGCGAACGGGGTTGATGCGCAGCCCCTTGGGATGGTTGCCGAACAACTGCGCACTGAGGGGTACCGCGTTGTGTGTTTCTTTGATGCGAATATTTACCATACACTGAATGAACACGGAGCGTTCCCACGTGAGCAGCAGCACGCCTTGTTTTTGCTTGAGGATATATTCGGGCTGGCGAAACATGAAATCTATGTGGTGCCAAGCGGCGTTCAGGCGGATAAATTTGTGTTGGACAGCCTGAAGCATTTGCCGATTTCGTTTGCTGTGACCAACGATCAGTTTCGCGATTATGCCAAGCGATACGCGAGCGTGATGAAGGGCGATCAATGGCGCAAGGGGCTGACGATTTCAGGCAATGAGATCAAGCTGTTCAAGCATAAATTTAAGCAGCCCGTTCGGTTGCGTTAGGGGCCTATTAGCCCTACCTCAATTCTTCTTGGACCCATTGCATTTGCGCGGGTTCGATAATCTCGTTGTGCCATTCGTGCAAAGACATTAATGTTGGATTTGGCTCTCGGATATCGTCGCTATTGTCCATCCAGTGTTCACACATCATCAACATGCTGCAGCCCCGATAAGGTTTTCCATTCCCAAGGGAAGACCTGTTCTTTGCCAAAGTTCCGCCTGTACATTTGGCGTTTCGGTGGCCAAACGCATGTTCTGGTTCACGCGATCGCATGTTGATAGCAACACCGGTTTCCGAGCTAACCCACGCGCCTCTCATCCATTCGCGAATACCTGTCGAACCATCAACACTGATGGCGAGCGACGTGCCGTTTTTGTAGAGTATGAGCCGCATGCGGGCCGCACCGTGGAAGCCCGTCCAGACTGTTGTCGAGGGCCCCTGAAGGTATTCTGATAAAACTGGTTTAATAGTGTTGGTTGGGTCTTCGAGGTAAAAATTGCGCACACGTTCTGGCAAGCCAGCATAGAAATGTGTCGGATAATCATCTGCGAGCGGTGCTGTGCACAAGACATCGCCACCTTTGGAGTTTTGGGCGTATTGAATGACGTTTTTGCCGTCCATCTGTTGGCCATCCGTGATCTGAGGCACGGATTTGGTCGCAGACGGGGTTTTTGGTTTTGCGTTTGACGTAATGGTATTTTGTGCCGCCTGATTGTTCGGTTCCTGATCGTTATCCTCGTCAAATAAATCCTCAACGATTTTTATGGCTCTGTAGGAGCCCTTTAGGCTGAGGGTGTTGCTGAATAGTTTATTCTTCTTGGCGCTATTTTTAGATTGATAGCGAAACGTGATGTCTTTGCCCGATTTCAACGCCGATAACGTTTTGGAATAGGCGCTCGAACGGATTGGCACCACGATGCTGGAACAGTACGGGCAATAATTCGTTTCATAGGTGTTCAGGCAGGATGCGCCGAAACAATTTGCGATATCTAACGGGGTTTTTGTGCCGTCGCTGTTGATCACGTTCGCATCTATGAAATGCACCAACGGATCGTCTGAATTACGCTCCATGCCAAAGTAGAACCCGCCCAAATGGTCTGATTGGCCAAAGAATACCCGCGATTTAAATTTGCCGTCACGCACCAGGTCCCAATAGGCTTGGGCTTGAAATTCGCCCCATGCTTTGGTGAAAAGAGGCTCCGGGATCGTGCCGCCCGCATCTTGAATAAGCACCAACAATTCGTGCAACCTGTCGCGGTTCACGTCATCTTGGCTGGCGAAATAATACATGCGCGCCGCCGATTTCAAATCTTTTGGGTAAAATTCCCCCGCAACCAACATTTCCCCGAAAACAAGCGCGCCGGTGCCATACCCACCCTCAATGGCCCGTTGAAAATACTGTTTGGCCAAAGCTGGATTGCGTTTGATTCCAAGTCCTTTGGCCAAGCGCAACGCATAATTTGATTGCGCAATCGGATAGCCAAGCTCGGCGGCTTGACGTTGCAAATCAATCGCCTGAGCGGCGTTGTATTTTTTATTGGCACATTTGGCAGTGAGGTTGAGCCACGCCAACGCGTTCAGGGCGGCGGGGTTCTTTTCGCGTATTGCGCCCTGTTCGAGGCGAAGGTACGCGCCTTGATCGCCTTGGCAGGCCGTATCGGTCTGCGCGTTAAAGTAGGTGCGACTTGCCTGCGCGGAGGAGGGTAATTCGTCGGCTGATGTGAGGGGCGCAATAAACAACGTGCTGATGGCGGTCGTAAAAAGAGATTTGATGAAATTCATTGGGTTACCTTGCAATGATGGCGCCAAAAGGTCGATTGCCGTTAAAGAGTAAATCTAACGTGGCGTTGGATCTGAGCTAGGTCAACGTCTATCTGATTTTGGATTTTGCACGGGCGGGCGTGCAAACACGGCCAAAGACGCAATGACGCAAGGGGACGTCGCGTTTTGGGTGGTAACGGGTAAATTGGCGGGGTAGTTTTGGCCTATTCTCAGGGCGGGGTGCGATTCCCCACCGGCGGTGATGGGTGAATTGGCTCTGCCAATACATCCTAGCCCGCGAGCCTTAGCAGGCAGACTTGGTGTGATCCCAAGGCCGACGGTATAGTCCGGATGGAAGAGAATGGAGACAGGTTTGCCCCGCGTGGGGTGCGCTTGTGTCTGAACGCTCTGGGTCTTGTCGTGTTGCAATACAAGAAGGATCAGAGCAATGACAAAACCCAACAAAATCGCCTTTATCAAAGCCCGTTGGCATGCCCAAACGGTGGATCAAGCGTATGACGGATTTATGGACGCGATGGCCAGTTCAGATAGTGGCGCAGAGGTGGTTGCCTTTGACGTGCCCGGTGCGTTTGAAATGCCGCTGCTGGCGAAAAAGCTGGCAGAGACGGGCGAATACGCAGCTGTTGTTGCCGCAGCGTTGGTTGTGGATGGCGGGATTTACCGTCACGATTTCGTGGCTGCGGCGGTGGTTGACGGATTGATGCGCGCGCAGATGGATGCCGGGGTTCCGGTGTTTTCCGTCAGTTTGACCCCGCATCATTACCAAGAAACGCCAGATCACGACGCGTTTTACAAAGCGCATTTTGTGAAAAAGGGCGCAGAGGCGGCTGGCGCAGTAAAGATGGTTTTGGCGCTAGAGGTTTAAGGCGGCGTGGTTTTGCTCTGCGTAATGTGACGCAATACCGATCAGGCCGCTGGGCGTTTGGGTTTGCAGGCAATGACGGCGGCATCGACGTGGTAAAAGGTCTGGGCGAGGGCTTTGTCATCCAATCCTGTAAGGCTGACTTTGAATGTTTTCTCGGTGCCGTTTGTGCAGGCGACGCTCACCGTTCCATTGCGAATTGTGCCTTTGAAGGTCAGCGTGGCATCCACTTTTGGTGGGTTGGCCATGTTTTTTGCGGTTTCTAGCGCAAAGGCACGGCTTGGCGCGTCCAAATACCCTTTTGCCCCGAGGTCGACTTCGGCTTGACGAAACGCAGTGACCATTGGGCTTTGATCGTAAAAAGTTGAGTCCTTAAATTTCTTACAGGCATGGGATAGCCAGACATTAAAAAGATGCCCGTCGCCTTTGAGTGCAATTGATAGTCCCCACATTGCTCTGCTCCTTTGAAATTTTACCGTTCAATATCGAAAGCATATCCTAAAGGCCTGCATTTCCAAACCCAATTGTTCGTTTCGGGCGTGGTGGATGTTGTTTTACGGGCGTGCAGCGTTCATCGCGGGAATCAATTGTTCGCGGATGACGCGCTGGGTTACCGGGCCAGCGGCGCGAAACAGGATGGTGCCGTCGCTGTCGAGCAGGAAGGTTTCTGGCACGCCGTAGACGCCCCATTCCAGCGATTGACGCCCGTCGATTGCGGACACGCCGATGTAGGGATTGCCCAGTTCCTTGAGGAAGCCAAGCGCGTTGGCCTCGCTGTCTTTGTAGTTGAGGCCGATGACCGGCAAGCCGTTTGCCGCCAGCGCGGTTAGGTTAGGGTGTTCAACGCGGCACGGGCCACACCAGCTGGCCCAGAAATTCACCAGTTTTAGATCGCCTGCGCGGATCATCGCCTCAGTTACTGGGGTGAGGTCGCCGAGGGGCGCTGCAACCAGTGGCGGGGCGGATTTGCCGATCATCGCGCTCGGCAGGGTGTTTGGGTCAGCGCGGAACAGGCCAAAGGCAAACATGGCGGCGATGGACAGGAAAATGACGGGGGGCGCGACGACCCATGGGGAAATACGGGTCATGGTTTGGCTCGTTGTTCTGCGTCTTGCAGGGCTTTGCGGGCTTTGGCCGATTGGCGCAGGGACACGGCGACCAGTGCGACCAGCAGCAGAATTGCAATGGCATAGGCAGACAGCACGTCTGTGGCGTATTTTCCAAGATCGGGGATCATGCGGAGCCTCGTGCCAGCAGGGCGCGGGTGCGGCGCAGGCGGATGTGCGTGCGGGTGCGCAACAGGACGAGCGTGATGAACAGGAGGATGAAGCCTGCGATGCAGATCAGCAGGGGGGTGTAATAGCTGGCGTCAATCGGGCTGCGCTCGGTCACGGTGAGTGTTGCGCTTTGGTGCAGGCCGTTGTTCCACAGGTTTACGGCGTAACGCGACAGCAGGGCGAAGACAGAACCGACCATGCACAAGATCGAGGTGAGGTCTGCGGCGGTGTCGTCGTCGTCAACCGCGGCCCAAAGCGCGTTGTAGCCAAGGTAGAAGACAAACAGGATGATGAAAGACGTGAGGCGTGGATCCCATGCCCAATAGGTGCCCCACATGGGTTTGCCCCAGATTGCGCCCGTGAACAGGGCGATGAGGGTCATGGTGATGCCGATGGGTGCGGCGGCGCGCGCGGCAAGTGCGGAAACGTGGTGACGACGGATCAGCCAGATCAGCGAGGCGATCAGCATCATGATCCAGATGTTGATGGCCATCATGGCCGCGGGCACATGCAGGAAGATGATCTTGACCGTGGAGCCTTGTTTGAAGTCATCCGCCGTAAAGAAGAAGCCCCAGATCAGGCCCGTAAACAGGCAGGACGCCGCAAGGAGGGTCGCAAACGGCAAGACACGGCCCGAAAGAGCCATGAATTTCACCGGATTTGCGTATTCCCATAAAGACATGCGCGGTATCTAGCGGGTTTTGCACGGTGGGCCAATGGGCATTGGGTCACAGGGGTGTGTTAGTATTTGCCCATTTCAACGCGTACAGAGCCGAGTTTCTTTTTCTTGCCTTGCATGGCGTGGACATCAGCGAAGTAGCGGTTGCCCTTGCCACCTGAACAGGGCGGGAGGTAGCCCTTGGAGGCGTAAGAGCCAGAGGAGCGGGCGCGTTTGTGCACGAAGATGCCGTTTGGCAATTTGTTGGAGCGTGCGGCAACGGCTGGAAGTTTCGCGCTGGCCCCTGATACGGGGTAGCCAATAGAGCCGTGACCACCGCGTTTGGACAAGGGCTGGAAATCGCGGTCGTTATATTCCACCAAAACCCATTCGGTTCCCGCAGGCAGGCCAGAGATCGACATGGGCGGCGTTTTACCCTTGCCGCCGTGCAATTTGCAATGCTGGCCTGCTGGGACGGATTTGCCGTTCCAACCGCCTGTCAGTTTCACTTTGAAATCTGCGGCGTGTGTGACGCTAGCGAGAGAAAGCGCGATGAGTGTTGTGGTGATGCGAAACATTGAAACCTCCTAGTTTTAAGCAATCGTGCAAACAGAGCGCCGTGTTGTCAACGCAGATTTGCGCGTAGGGCCATGCTGGCAGCGAAGGGGATGAGCGCGACGGTGAGGAGGGTGAGACCCGCGAGGAAGGCGAGTGTCGCCGTGGGGTTATCGCCGTTGATGGCGCGGGTGACGGTTTGTGCGCCTAGGATCAGTGTGGGGATGTAGAGGGGGAGGACAAGGAGCGAGAGCAGCAGCCCGCCGCGCTTGATGCCAACTGTCACGGCTGCGCCAAACATGCCGAGAAAGGACAGCGAGAGAGTGCCGATGGCGAGGGAGGCGATGAGCCAAAGGTAGCCCGTGCTGGGGAGGCCGAGGAGATAGCCGAGCGGGGCGCTGGCAACGGTGAGGGGGAGGCCTGTGGTGATCCAATGGGCGGCGGCCTTTGCGGTGGCGAGCCCTGTGAGCGGGATCGGTGCGGTGGCAAGCGCGTCTAGGGTGCCGTCCTCTGCATCGAGTTGGAAGATGCGATCAAGGGAGAGCAGGCAGGACAGGAGTGCGCCGATCCACAAGATACCAGGAGCGATGGTGGCAAGGAGCACGCGATCTGGGCCGACGCCGAAGGGGACAAACAGGATCAGGATCAGGAAGAACGCAAGGGCGAGGCCGAAACCGCCACCAGAGCGCAGCGCAAGCGTGATGTCGCGTTTGATGAGGGGGAGCATTAGAATGAACCCTCAAGGAAGGGATCGGCGTGTGTTTCGGTGGGTGCGAATTGTGTGATGTCTAGGGTTTGCGCGTTTGGCAGCGGTAGCTCTAGGTGGGTTGAGACGACGGCAATGCCCCCTGATGCGCAGTGATCGGTTAGGATTTGTGCGAACTCAGCGACGTGATCGGCGTCTAGCGCGGTTGTAGGTTCATCCAGAAGCCAGATTTTGCAGCCTGAAATGTGCAGGCGCGCAAGGCCGAGGCGACGTTTTTGACCCGCTGACAGGGTTGCAGCGTCGCGCTGGGCCAAATCGGTGAGGTTAAAGCGTTTAAGCGTGTCTGATTGCGCCGTTTGATAAATGCCGTGCCAAAACACGATGTTTTCGGCCACCGTCAGTTGAGGTTTCACCGCGTCGAGGTGGGCAGTGTAGACGATATCTTCGGGGTTCACGTTGATTTCTCCCGCGCTGGGCGGTGACAGGCCCGCAAGCGTGCGCAACAGCGTGGTTTTGCCAGACCCATTGGGCCCGCGCAGGATCAAACAATCGCCAGCGGCCAGCGAAAAGCTGACGTTTTGGAGGATGGCGCGGGGGCCACGCTGGGCGGTTATGTTTTTGACGGTGAACATGGCGGCAGGCTTAGTGCATTTATTTGCGCTGGGGAAGGCAGCTTACAACAGGCCCCATTTGCGGAACAACCAGACCAGCAGGCCGGTGATCGCGACAAGGCCCGCGCAAACGATCCAGAAGGCGTTGGGGTTTTCGACACCCGGAATACCGCCGACGTTGATGCCAAGCAGTCCTGTAAGCAGGCCAAGCGGCAAGAAAATCGCGGCGACAGCGGAGAGGATGAACAGTTGGCGGTTCATCACCTCGGCGCGTTTGTCGAGGATTTGGTCGTGCACCACTTGGGCGCGGTCGCGGATCGCATCGAGGTCTTCAGCCAGCAGGGTGATACGGTCGGTTGCTTCGCGCAGGTAGGTGAGGTTTGTGGGCGAGAGCCACGAGAAATCTTCGATCAGTAGGGTGGTGAGCGCGTCGCGCTGGGGCAGCATGTAACGGCGCAGCGTGATGGCGCCACGGCGGATTTCGCCAAGGCCGGTGCGATCTGGCAGGGTGCCGTCGGTTAAGATTGCCTCTTCTACCGCATCAAGTTCTTCGTTGAGTTCGGCCACCGTGGGTTCGGCGCGATCTGCGAGGCGGCGAGTGAGGCGGGCCAAAAACTCCCCCGTTGATTTGGCAGGATTTGGGCCTGTGGCCGCGGTGATCATATCCTCGATCGCCTTGAGGGGCCGCAAGGAGTAGCTGACGATGCTGTTGTTGGTGACCCAAAGGCGGATCGAGATCATGTCTTCGGCGCGTGCGCCCGCGTTTAGATTTACACCGCGCAAGATGATGACCGCGCCGTCGCCGTGGGGCGTGCAGCGCGGGCGGGTTTCATCGGCGGTGATGGCAGAACGGATAACTGCGGGCAGGGTGGTTGTGCCCATCCAAGCATCGGTTTGGGGATCGGATTGCACCAAATGCACCCAGTTGTAGCCGGTTTTCGGTATCGTTTGGCTGATGTTGAGCGCGATTGGCGCGCCAGAGCCAGAACCATCGAAGTAAAACGCGCAGGATGTGTGTTTTTGGGGTGTTGTCATGGCGCTACCATGACGCCAAAGGCGCGTGCTGTCACTCGAAATGTGCCAGCACGCTAGGGGAGGTGGTGTGTGTGCCGATTAGTCTGTGGAGGGGCGATTTCTTGGCGCTTTGAACGGGCTGGTCAAAGCCTCCAACACTTCGAAAAAGGCAAGGCTGCGCAATTCATGTGCCCGTTCGATGCCGTCTTGGATGTTGGTCTGGGTGATGTGGTTTTCCATTTTGGTAATCCTTTTGATCTGTCTGTTGAGGATGAATATGAAGGGGATGATGCCATTTCACAAACGAGACTTTCTTTCTGTTCGGGTAAGGTTTACTAATGTGAAATGAGCACAGTAAAAACAGACCGCCTGCCGCCATTGAACGCGCTTCGTGCCTTTGAGGCCGCCAGTCGTCATTTAAGTTTTGCGAATGCGGCGGCAGAATTGCACGTGACCCCCGCCGCATTAAGCCAGCAGATAAAATCGCTGGAGGCGCATTTGGGCGCGCCCGTATTTTTGCGCCTGAACAGACGGGTCGAGCTGACGGATATCGGACGCATGCTGGCCCCTGGTGTGGCGGATGGGTTTGAGGCGTTGCAATTTGCGTGGTCGTCCGCGCTGCGCCGTGTTGAAAAGCAGCATCTGACCGTTACGGCTGGGCCTGTGTTTATGGCCAGTTGGCTGGCACCGCGCATGGGCAGTTTTGTGGCCGCACATCCCGAGGTCGAGCTGCGGTTCACCGCCAGTTTGCGGATGCTAAATTTTGAGCGCGATGAGATTGATTTGGCGGTGCGTTTTGGCCCCGGCGATGATGAGGGGTATTTCAGCGAGGAGGTTTTTGTGGATTGGGTGACGCCGATGGTTGCGCCTGAATTGGCGGATCAGTTGAAGGTTCCAGCGGATGTTTTGGCGCTGCCGATGATCGGGCAGGATAGCGGTGGCAAACTGGCGGAGTATGAAAGCTGGGATCTGTGGTGTGAGGTGTTTGGCTTGGAAAATGCCGCGCGAGGACCAGTGTTTACCACGCCTGACGCGGCGCTGACCTATGCTGTGAATGGGGGCGGTGTTGTGTTGGCGCGAATTTCACTGGCGCAGCATTTGGTGCAATCTGGGCAGCTGGTGATGCCGTTGCCCCAAAGCCTGCGGCGCAAGCTGCGGTATCGGCTGGTGTGCCCGTTTGGGGTGGAAAAGCAACAGAATGTGCAGTTTTTTCGCGATTGGATTCGCGAAGAGATGAAGGGATTGGAGGCTTGGGGTGAGGGGCGCAGGTTCGTGTGATTTGCGCGGCTGAGGGCGCGGATATTCTCTGATAACGCTCAATTGTACACAATTGTATACAATACGACTTGCGAGCGGTTCTGAAATGGTGCATTACGCCTTCAAAATCCTGTTAAACCCATAATGGAGGCCAGTATGACCGTTCAAGTCGGCACAGATACCAGCAAAACCCGCAAATCTATTAGCGTCGATGGCGCGTCAATTGATTATTATTCGATTCCAGCGGCGACAGCTGCGGGCTTGGGTGATTTCTCAAAACTACCTGCGGCGTTAAAAGTTGTTCTGGAAAACATGCTGCGGTTTGAAGACGGCGGTCGCACAGTTTCTGTGGACGATATTAAGGCGTTTGCAGAGTGGGGTGCCAATGGCGGCAACAACCCTCGCGAAATCGCCTATCGTCCTGCGCGTGTTTTGCTGCAAGATTTCACGGGTGTTCCTGCGGTGGTTGATCTGGCCGCGATGCGTGATGCGATTGTGGAATTGGGCGGTGATGCGGAGCAGATTAACCCGCAAAATCCTGTTGATCTGGTGATTGACCACTCGGTTATGATTGACGAGTTTGGTAACCCACGCGCGTTCCAAATGAATGTTGACCGCGAATATGAGCGCAACATGGAACGCTATACATTCCTGAAATGGGGTCAAAGCGCGTTTGATAACTTTAAAGTGGTTCCTCCGGGCACTGGTATTTGTCACCAAGTGAACCTTGAGTATTTGAGCCAGACGGTTTGGACGGATAAAGACCAAAACGGTGTCGAAGTTGCGTATCCTGACACTCTGGTTGGTACGGACAGCCACACGACAATGGTGAACGGCGCTGCGGTTCTCGGTTGGGGTGTTGGCGGGATCGAAGCCGAAGCTGCGATGCTCGGTCAGCCGATTTCGATGCTGATCCCAGAGGTTATCGGCTTTGAGCTGACTGGTGCGATGGTTGAAGGCACGACAGGCACGGATTTGGTGCTGAAAGTTGTGGAAATGCTGCGCGAAAAAGGCGTGGTTGGTAAGTTTGTGGAATTCTTCGGTGCTGGTCTTGATACGCTGCCGCTAGCGGATCGTGCGACGATTGCGAACATGGCGCCTGAATACGGGGCGACCTGTGGTTTCTTCCCGATTGACGGCGAAACACTGCGCTATTTGCGCACAACGGGCCGTGATGAAGCGCGGATTGCATTGGTTGAAGCATACGCCAAAGAAAACGGCATGTGGCGCGATGCGGATTATTCGCCGATTTACACAGACACGCTCGCGCTCGACATGGGAACGATTGTTCCTGCAATTTCAGGGCCAAAACGCCCACAGGATTTCGTGGCATTGACCGAAGGGCAGAATGCGTTCCGCCGCGAGATGGAAGAAACGTTCAAACGTCCGATGGGCAAAGAAATTGCGGTTGCGGGTGAAGAGTACACGATGGAGAGCGGCAAGGTTGTGATCGCGTCGATCACGTCTTGTACCAACACATCAAACCCATATGTGATGATCGGCGCGGGTCTTGTGGCGCGTAAAGCGGCCGCACTTGGCATGGATCGCAAGCCGTGGGTTAAGACATCGCTGGCCCCTGGTTCGCAGGTTGTTTCTGCCTATCTGGAAGCGGCTGATTTGCAGAAAGACCTTGATAAGGTTGGATTTAACCTTGTTGGCTATGGTTGTACGACGTGCATCGGTAACTCTGGTCCGATCCAAGCGGAACTGTCTGCAGCGATTGCTGAAGGTGATCTGGTGGCGACGGCTGTTCTGTCGGGCAATCGAAACTTTGAGGGACGGATTTCCCCTGATGTGCGCGCCAACTACCTCGCGTCACCGCCGTTGGTTGTGGCTTACGCGCTGGCTGGGACGCTGGATATTAACCTCGCAACAGATGCGATTGGGCAGGATCGTGATGGCAACGATGTGTACCTGAAAGATATCTGGCCAAGCACGCAAGAGATTGCGGAATTGGTGGAACAGACAGTGACCCGTGAAGCGTTTCTTGAGAAGTATGCGTCTGTGTTTGAGGGCGATGAAAAATGGCGCGGTGTTGCGACGACAGATAGCCTGACATATGATTGGCCTGCTACATCAACTTATGTGCGTAACCCACCGTATTTCCAAGGAATGTCGGCGGAGCCTGCCACTGAAATCTCGTCTATTTCGGGTGCGAAAGTGCTCGCTTTGCTCGGCGATATGATCACAACCGATCACATTTCCCCTGCGGGTTCGTTCACGCAATCTAGCCCTGCTGGGCAGTATTTGACCGACCACCAAGTTGCGGTGCGCGAGTTCAATTCCTATGGATCCCGTCGCGGCAACCACGAAGTGATGATGCGCGGCACATTCGCCAACATCCGCATCAAAAACGAAATGCTGGATGGTGTTGAAGGCGGCTACACGAAGGGCTTGGATGGCGCGCAAACTTCGATCTATGACGCGGCGATGGCGCATCAGGAAAATGGCACGCCGCTGGTGATCTTTGGCGGTATTCAGTACGGCGCGGGATCATCCCGTGACTGGGCGGCCAAAGGTACGGCGTTGCTGGGCGTTAAAGCGGTTATTGCCGAGAGTTTTGAGCGTATTCACCGCTCTAACCTTGTTGGCATGGGCGTGGTTCCGTTTGAATTTAAAGGCAGTGACAGCCGTAAAACACTGAAGCTGACGGGTGAAGAAACTGTTTCGATCCAAGGGCTTGAAACAGTTCAGCCGTTGCAAGATGTGGCCTGTACAATCACCTACCCGAACGGCGATGTGGCCGAGATTACGCTGAAGTGTCGTATCGATACCGAAGTTGAAATCGACTATATCAAAAACGGTGGTGTGCTGCATTATGTGCTGCGCAACTTGGCAAAAGCAGCCTAACATCACAGTTGGTTTAAAATTTAAAGCGTTCCAATTTGGGGCGCTTTTTGTTTGTTGGGATGTGAGATCGCATTCAGAAATACAAGTCGTGAAAGAACAGATATGCAAAGCGAAAAATCTAAACTGACGGCCTATTTGTTGTGGCTGGCGATCGGGGCGTTTGGGGCACATCGGTTTTATCTGGGGCGGGTAAAGTCGGGGATTGCTCTGGCGGTCTTGCTGATCGGGTGTATCGTCGTTGCATCTGTTGGTGGGTATATTTTGGTGCAAGCAATTGAAAATGAAGGCGGTGTCGGGGATATGGTTCGGCCATTTTCGCCGTATATGATTTTATCATTCACTAGTGGGGTGTTGTTCTTGGTTTGGGCTGTTTGGTATCTGCTCGATCTGATTTTCATCAATGTTATGATCAATAAAGATCGCAAAAATGAAAATGCGATTTCAACGAAGCAGGCGGAAAAAGTGTTTGAATAGCGGGCGCATTCGGCAGCGTTAAACAGTTGGTTTTCGAGCCCATGTTAGCTAAGACTTGAAATATGAAAAACTTTCCTGATCTTCCGCCGCTTTGGACATTGGCTGCTTTCGCTGTCAGTTGGCTGTTCGCGCAATTTTTACCGTTTGGAAAGCTGCCGTCGTTTGGTGTGCAGCTGCTGGGGTTGGCCTGGATCGTGTTGGCGGTTTTGCTGATTTTATGGTCTGTGCTGTATTTTCGCGCCAATAAAACGACGATTGAACCCCATCACACCCCAACTGCGCTGATCACCAAGGGGCCGTACCGCATTTCACGCAATCCGATCTATCTGGCGATGGTGGTTGCGTCGATTGGCTGGGCGTTGTGGTGTGGGACACTAAGCGCGTTTGTTGGACCCGTGATTTTGGCGTGGGTGTTGCACAATCGGTTTGTTTTGCCCGAAGAAGCCAAGCTGCGCGAAGCCTTTGGCGCCAAGGCAGAGGCCTATATTACAAAGACAAAGAGATGGGTTTGAGGTGACTGAGATAGCTGGATACCACGCACATGTTTATTTCGATGCGAATACTGTCGATCAAGCACGTGCGATCTGTGTGAAAGCAGCCGAGCTGTTTGGAGTGGAAATGGGGCGTGTTCATGAACGTGCCGTCGGGCCGCATCCTATGTGGTCTTGCCAGCTGGCAGCGAGCAATGCGCAGTTTAGCGACTTGTTGCCGTGGCTTGTATTGAACCGGGGTGATTTGATTGTCTTTTCACATCCCGAAACCGGTGATGCGTTGATTGATCATCGGGATCACGGGATATGGCTGGGGACTGGGTTGGATTTGAACCTTTCGATCTTTGACAGCTAAAGACCGAGCGCGGCGCAAAGCTCGGCGCCTGAATATTGTGTTTTGCCACCGTTTTCTGCCTTTTTGATCAAGTTCATGATCGCTGCGTTTAGCGGAGCGGATGTGTCGGATTTCTGGGCGATGTGAAGTATTTCACCGTTTATCGTGTCAATTTCCGTTGGTTTTCCTGCCGACAGGTCTTGGGCCATTGAGGTTTGTGAATTTGGATCTAGTTTTTGGCGGGGCAGAACGAGGGTGTTGAAAAACCAGTTTGGCGTGCGCAACATTTTCACGATTTTGGCGGCGGGGAGTGGGCCAGATTTGGCGTGGGCGATGCTTGCGTGATCCAGAACGGTGATGGCTTCTTGCAAAACGGCGGCGTAGGCGCGGCGATATTCGCGTTCGCGCAATTGGTGAAACAGGGTTTTGCCAGACAGGGCGTTGATGGGGTTGTTGAGGTTCAACAGCAACTTGCCGTGTTGCACCGCGCTGATTGCGTCGCTTAACGCGACTGGTTCAACGGCGTTTTTCAAGGCAGCGGCAAGTTCCGCCGTGATTGGTGTGCGTTCCAAGACCACGTCGCCAATGGAGGATCGTTTAAGGGTCGCGTTGTCGGCCCAGACCACGTTGTAGGGCACCATTCCTGCTGCGATTTCTCGGTTCGGGAAGGCTGCGCGCAGATCGCGGATGGGTTTGATGCCGTTGAGCAGGCATAGGATCGGCGTTTCTGGTGCGCTGTGGGCGGAAATATCAGCGATGACTTGGGGCAGGGCCGTGGATTTCACTGCGACGACGATTAACCTAGCGGATTTTAGCACTGATGGATCATGGGCGAGCGTTAGATTTGAGGCGAAGGCTGCTGGCGCGAGTTTTACGCCGTTGGAGGTTGATAAACCTGTTTCGCGCAAGGAATTGAGGCTTTGGCGACCCAAAAGCGTGATGTCACACCCAGCATCGGCCCAGAGTGCGCCGACATAACAACCTATGGCACCTGCGCCGAAAATTACGATTGGGGCAGGGGCTTGGAGCATTTGGTACGTCCTTTTGGTGTTTGGAAATGCTATCATTTTGGGGATTGTTTGCAACAAAAGCGGCACGTCACGTGAATTGTAACAATTCGCTCTCGAAACCTTTATTGGCCAAGGGGCGATTTGTTTGGCTATATGCTAAGGAACAGTATGAGAACGAGCGAGTATATGCGGAAATTTCTATCCCTTTTGGCCATGAGCACCATTGGATTAACGGCACCCGCTGCGGCAGATAAATCTGTTGTGGTGGTAGAGCTGTACACGTCGCAAGGGTGTTCATCCTGCCCGCCAGCCGATGAGATTCTGGCCGAGATTGCAGGGCGTGAAGACGTTATCGCGTTGAGTTTGCACGTGGATTACTGGGATTACCTGGGCTGGAAAGACAATCTGGCGCGGCCCGAATTTACCGAACGCCAAGCGCGGTTTAACACGATCATGAAAAGCCGCTATCGGTTGGTGACGCCGCAGATGATTTTCAATGGGGAGCATTATGTGGCGGGTGCCAAGCGCAACAAGGCCCTGATGTATGTTGATATGATGTCCGAAAGTTCTGAAACGGCGCAATTGGCGCTGAGCCGATCTGGGACGTCGTTAGAGATTAACCTGAGCGCGGTGGGTGGGAGTACATCGCCTTCAGAAATCCACGTGGTGCGCTACACGCCAAATACGTTGGTGAAGATCAAACGGGGCGAAAACGCTGGTAAGAATATTGATTATGTAAACACGGTTACGTCTTGGGAAACCATCGCTGAGTGGGACGGTGCGGCTACGCGGACGCTCAAACACGATGTAGCGGCTGACGGGAAATATGCGGTGATTGTTCAGACGCTGAACCTTGGCCCTGTGTTGGTTGCGCGACGGCTCGACTAGCGGATCAAACAGAATTAGGTGCAAAAAGCGCGGTCAGGGTTGTAACTGGCCGCGTTTTTTATGGGGTTTGTTTGGCAGAGAATGTTTCGCGGTACCAAACGTAGACGCCTGCGATCACGATGATGCTGGCGCCTAGGATTGTTGGCGCGTCGGGGACTTCAAAGAAGAAAAGATAGCCCCACAAGCCGTTGAACAGCAGTGTGAGATAGCCAAAGGGCGCGAGGAATGACGCCTCGGTTATGGTGAAGGCGCGGATCAAAAGGTAGTGACCGATGCCCCCGACAATGCCCATCGAGGTCATGAGGCCCGCGTCTGGTAGGCTTGGCGTTTCCCACACAAATGGTGCGATGACGCAGCTGGCGAGGCAGCCGATCAGGGCTGTGTAAAGGAAGCTGGTCCACGGGCTTTCGTCTTTTCCCAAGAACCGCGTTGAAATGGCGTAGCCTGAAAAACAAAGGGCGGCGAAGGCTGGGAGCAGGGCGACGAGCGAGAACACCTCGGACCCCGGGCGGATGATGATCATTGCGCCGACCAAGCCGATTGATACGCCGAACCAGCGGCGGGGGCCGACCTTTTCGCCCAAGATGAAGAAGCTGGCAATGGTGATGAACAGCGGTGAGATTTCGAAAATCGCGGTGGCCGAGCTGATCGGGATGAATTTAAGCGCGGTGAAAAAGCTGATTGTTGCGCCAAACAGGCAGGCGGAGCGGATGAGTTGCAGGCCGATGTGTTTGGTGCGCAGCAGTTTTGAAAGGAACGGCGAGAGGACAATAAACGCGATGACGGTTTGCGAGGTGTAGCGCGCCCAAACGACCTGCAGCGGGTGATGGCGTTCGGTCAGGGATTTCGCGATGCTGTCCATGATTGAAAACAGGAACAGGGTGATGATGAACAAGAGTACGCCTTTGGCAAGCGGGCCAAGCCCATCCCAAAAGCGCAACAGGTTTGTCACTCAGGCGCGGTGGCTTGGGCCACGCCGATCATGGAATCGCGATTTACCAATTCTGCGAGCGCGGTTGCATCCAGATCATCGGTTCCAGCGGGGCGCACGGGCAGCACGAGGTAGCGCATGTCAGCGGTGCTGTCGTGCACGCGCACTTGCACATCATCTGGCAGGTCGAGGCCAAATTCGGACAGGACTTTGCGCGGGGTTTTCACCACACGAGAGCGATAGGCCCGTTGTTTGTACCAATCGGGCGGCAGGCCAAGCAGATTGCGCGGATAACACGAACAGAGCGTGCAAACGACGACGTTGTGTGTGGTGGCGGTGTTTTCTACGACGATAAGTTTCATCGCGCCTGCCTCAAACCCCATTTCACCGATTGTGGTGGAGCCGTCGGCCAAAAGCCGGGCTTTGAATTCTGGGTCGCTCCATGCGCGGGCCACGACTTGTGCGCCATCTGCGGGGGATCGACGATCCATCGCCTCGACCGTTTGGGTGATTTCGGCGGCGGTGAGGATTTCCTTTTCAACCAGCAGTTCGCGCATGGCAATTTCCATGGCTTGCCAACGGGTTAGGGTGTGATCCTGATCTGGTTGATAGGGGTGGCCTGACGGGGATAAATGGTCATGGTCGTGATGATCATGTGGCATCGGCGGGCTCCAACCAGTGTTCGTAGATTTCGGCATCAAGGGTATCAGTCGGGGTTTCGGCGTCTTCGCCCCAAATTTCGGACATTTCAAAACGCACCCGCAGCAATTTGCGCGGTGCGCCTTTTTGACGGTAGGCGAGTTCTTCGGGGTTGTGGAACGGGCCTAACTCGCGCTCAATCACGCCGACCTTGCCACGTAGGAAAAACGGTGTGCGCACGTGGCCGGGTGGGAACCAATCTTTGACGCGGACTTTGACAGGGGCGCGGAGCGTGCTCATTCGCCGCCCGCCGCACAGTCGCCGTAGGTTTCACCGCGTGCGGTGACTTCGGCCATTTTGGTGGAAAGCTCTTCGAGGCTGTAAGCGCCTGCTTCGAGCAGATTTTGGTTTACGGATTGCACCCAGCGTTCGTAATACGACATGGTTTCAAAGGTGTCTTCGCCCATGTCTTCGAGCACGCGGCGCAGGCCATCGACCGTGAAATACCCCTTGCCAGAGGTGAGCACCATCAGGGCGTCCACGCGTTTTTCCCAGAGGGCAAAGTTGTGTTGATCAAGGTCAATTTGACCCGCGGGTTGGCCGCCCATGTCGTGCCAGCGTCGTATATTGTCATGTTCCATAACGGTAACGTTACGGGAGTTGGAATGGGCCTGCAAGCAAGCTATCCTTTTTAAGTGAGAGAAATTGAGAGCACAGTATGAGCGGTTCAGCGTTGGAATATATTCCGCGTATTCGCGCCTATTATAAGGCGTTGGGATACGGCAAGCCCTACGAATGGGCGCAGATGGACGATGTGCCGTTTGCGCGGTTGAACAAACCGTTAAGCGAAGCGCGGATCGGGTTGGTGACGACTGCTGCGCCTTACAAGATGGGTGCGGGCGATCAGGGGCCGGGTGCGCCGCACAATGGTTTGGCCAAGTTTTTTGAAGTTTATGCTAACCCGATTGAGCCAGAGCCAGACGTGCGGATTTCCCATATTGCCTATGATCGCGTGCATACCACGGCTGGGGATCGGCGGACCTATTTTCCATTGCGGGCTTTGTTGGCGATGCAAAAGGAAGGGGCGATCGGATCGGTTAGCCCGCGATTTTATGGATTGCCCACAAACAGATCCCAGCGTGTGACCCGTGAAGAAGACGGCCCGGTGCTGGTGGATTTTTGCCGTGAAGACAGTGTGGATGCGGCGGTTTTGGTGCCCAATTGCCCCGTGTGCCATCAGTCGGTGGCGCTGGCGGCGCATGAATTAGAGGCAGCGGGTATTCCCACGGTCATCATGGGCTGTGCGAAGGATATTCTGGAACACGTCGGTGTGCCGCGTTTGTTGTTTAGCAACTTTCCTTTGGGCAACGGGGCAGGGTTGCCCCATGATCGTGCCAGCCAGATGGATACGGCCCGTGCTGCTATTGGTATGTTGGAAACGGCGGATACGCCGCGCACGACGCAGCAATCAAGCGGTGTGTGGAGCGGTGAGCCGGATTGGCAAAAAAGCTATTCCAATGCGGATTTGTTAAGCCGCGAAGAAATTGCCCGCCGACGTGCTGCGTTTGATGCGGTGAAGGTTGAAGCAAAAGTTGTGAAGGCCAAATAAGCGGTCGCCAAGAAAAAAGGCGCACCCTTCTGGACACGCCTTTTGCAATTCTGTGGGTCGCTAGATTTTATTAGGTCTTCGCGATAGGGCCGATCATCATAACCATCTGACGCCCCTCCATCTTGGGCATGTTTTCGATCTTGCCCATTTCTTTTTCAGTGACAGCTTCGGCCACACGGTTCAGCAATTCAGCGCCAAGCCGTTGATGCGCCATTTCACGGCCGCGAAAGCGCAGCGTGATTTTGCATTTGTCGCCGTTTTCCAGAAACTTATAGACGTTGCGCATTTTCACTTCGAAGTCGTTGGTATCCGTGTTTGGACGGAACTTTACCTCTTTTACTTCGATGATCTTTTGCTTTTTGCGTGCCTCGGATTCGCGCTTTTGATGTTCATATTTGAACTTGCCGAAATCCATGATCTTAACGACCGGCGGACTGGCATTTGGCGAGATTTCAACAAGGTCGAGGCCAGCTTGTTCAGCAAGTTCCATCCCACGTGCGGGAGTAACTACGCCGACATTTTCGCCTTCTGCGCCGATAAGGCGGATTTCGTTGGATGTGATGCGTTCGTTAACGCGGGGTCCAGTGTCGCGCTGTGGTGGCGCGTGATGAGGTCTACGGGCTATTGGCTTCAAGTCCTTTGTGGTTATCGTTCATTCGATGTGGCGAATGTACACGGTGTGGCGAAAGGTTCAACCGCCGTTTTCGCTGTTTGAGCGCCAATATCGTATGTTTTCACTGATTTAGGGCTTGCATGACGGGTGGGAATGGCCAAGCTGCTGAGCGGGAAATTGCCGTTCATCGAATGGTGCAGAAAACGAACATACAAAACGACAAAAAACGATCAGGGAAACACAATGAAAAAGACCGCTGGATTTATCGCGCTCGCGCTCGTGGGCATTATTGCAATTTGGGGCATCACCGACAAAACAAAACGGGATAACCTTTCCGCAGCACTCGAATCCGCCAAAGGTGCGTCTGAAAGTGCGCAAGTGGCGGCGCAAACGGCTGAACAGGCCGTTTTGGATGCAACAGGCGCGGCAAGTAAAGCGGTCGCAGCCGTAGAAGCGGCCAAAGCAGCGGTCGCAGAAAAGAAAGCCGCAGCAGAGGCCGCGATGGCCGCAATTCCTGACGCACAAGCCGTGTTGGACAGTGTGATGGCGGCGGTAAGCGAAAATTCGGCAGCGGTTGACGCAGCTGCTGGCGCGGTAGACGCGGCCAAAACGGCGCTGAGTTCTGCGGGTGTTGAAGCCCAAACAGCGGCGCTGGACGGCGCGAAAGCGGCGCAGGCAGCCGCGCTTGATAACGTGACAGCGGCAACGAGCGCCCTTGAAGCGGCAAAAGCAGGCGTTTCAGGTGTTATGGCTAGCGTGGACAGCGCCAAAGATGCGCTGGTGTCTGCATCAGCGGCATCTGAGGCATCAAGTGCATCAGCGGCAGAGGCAGCAGCCGTGGCAGTTGAGGCAGAAAGTGCTGCGAATGCAGCGCAAGATGCGTTTGCCGAGCTGACAGCGCGCGCGGCAGCGGCGGCCTCGGATGAGGCGGCACCAAAGGTTGATGAAGCAACGATGAATTCTGCTAAGGCGGCGCTTGATGCAGCAAAAGAAGCGGCGATGGCCGCAACCGATGCAAAAACCGCAGCAGACGCGGCTGCAACAAGTGATCAAGAAACGCTCGGCACGGCGCAAAACGCGTTGAATACGGCGATGGCCGCCGCGACGCAAGCGAGTGAACCTGTGAAAGCCGCAGAGGCTGGCGTTGTTGATGCGCAGGGTGCTGCAGACGAGGCGGGCGCAAATGTAGAGGCGGCAATGGCCGCTCTGAACGTCGCGAACGCAGCCATTGCAGATCAAGAAACTGCGGCAGGGGATGCGTCTAATGCGCAGGCCCAAGCAGAAGCGGCGTTGGCTGAGGCGCAAGCAAGTGTTGAAACAGCAAAGGCTGGCGTTGCAAGTGCAACAGAAGCGAGCGAGGCGGCAGCAGCCGCAGCGGTCGCATCTGAGGGTGCAATTGGTGTGGCAGAGGAAGCCGCTGCTGCAGCACAAGCCGCAGTTGAGGCCGCAAAGGCCAAAGCTGTCGAGGCCAAAGCAGCAGCTGATGCGGCGATGGAAACGCTCAATTCCTTGAAATAACCCGTTTCTTATTGGGTTTTAGACGGCGTCAAAGCGATTTGGCGCCGTTTTTACGCTGTATACCGCTTATTTGAGTAAAATAATGGCTTAGGGTGGTTGTATTCTGGCCAATTAGCGCACAAATGCTGCAGTGCAGAATATTAACCCAAAAGGGGAACCTGAACATGAAAAATATTATCATTCTTGGCGGCGTCGTTGTAGCAGCCGCTGTTGGCTATTTCGTATGGTCATCCAATCAAGACCCCGCAGAAATGGCAGATGCGCCAAAGGTTGAAACGACAACTGAAGCGGTTACCGAAACAACAGAAGACGCTGTTGAAGAGACAACGACCGCCGTTGAAGACGCTGTTGAAACAGTTAAAGAAGCGACCGAAGACAAAGTTGAAGAAGTTGTTGAGACCGTAAAAGAAGCGGTTCAAGACAAAGTTGATGACGCTGTTGAAACTGCGACTGAAACAGCAACTGAGGCCGCGTCTAGTGTAACAGACGCAGTAACAGATGCCGTAACGAGCACAACGGATGCGGTGACTGAGACAGTGAAAGATACGGCGACTGAAACTGCAACTGAAGCAACAATGGACGCTGTGACAGATGCAGTGACTGAAACAACTACGGAAACAGTGACTGAAACTGTGACGGACGCGGTAACTGATACTGCGACACAAGCGGTTGAAGGTGTAACAGATGCAGTAACTGACGCTGTGAAAACTGTTACCGACTAATCCTTAACCGGATTTCAAGTTTTAAAAGGGTCGCTTTTGGCGGCCCTTTTTTATGGGATAAGCACAGATTTTCGCGCGTAGGTGACGGTATCTGCGGTGTTGTCATCATAAGTAATTTGAACGGTGATTGTCTGGATTGAGTTCAGCGGCTGCGCCAGATAAATAGCCTGATCTTCTAGGATCGCAGCCGGGGTCGGGCTGTCCTCGTTGCAGGGTGTAAGAGCCCAATTCAGCATCGGTTCCGCGTCGTTGATTGTGTACAAAAGCCCTGAGAGACCGCAGCGCCACGCCAGAAGATGGCTGAAATACAATAGGTCTTGGCCGTCATATTCGCGCACGGCGATCCAGCTGGCTTTGGTGGCATTTAAGATCGGTTTCACCTCGGCTGCCGTGAGGAATTTGCCTTGTGCGGATGCCGATGTGGTGCAGATCAACAAGGATGCGAGGGTGGTTTTGAGGAGTGTGTTGAACATGAAAGCAATCCTTTTGGTTTGTAATTTTGCGCCAGACTGAAAAAATTATCCCGTTTTGGGGCGTCCGCCATTCCATTTTAACCTGTCTGGGCCTATATGTCATCAAAACCAAAACGGGCAGAGATCGTGGCAAAAGAGTATAACGTATTTGCAATCGTGCAAGGTGGGCGGCTGGAATATGAAGCCGTGCTGTTTGTCGCGTCTTTCTTTGAGAATAACCCGAATTTTAAGGGCCGTTTGATTCTAGGTGAACCGCAGCCCTCAGAGCGATGGGAAGATGATCCGCGCATTTCGAACCCTGCGGTGCGGGCGTTACTGCTGGAATTGGGTGCTGAGATTATTCCGTTTCAAAACGGTGTTTTTGGCGACAGATATCCCAATGGAAACAAGATTATTGGCCTGACCTGTTTGCCCGAAGGCGAGCCGTTTGTGTTTTTCGACACGGATACGGTTTTCACGGGGCGAATGAACCAAGTGCCGTTTGATTTTGACAAACCAACCGCGTCGATGAAGCGGGAAAACACCTGGCCAGAGGTTGATTTATACGGGCCCGGTTACGCAGAAATGTGGAAATCGCTGTACGACAAGTTTGAGCTGGATTTCGAAAGTACGCTCGATATGAGCCAGCCAGATGAATATTGGCGCCGTTATATGTATTTTAATGCTGGCTGGTTTTTCTACAAAGACCCCGCAGAATTTGCGACCTATTTCACCCATTACGCCACTGAAATTGAACGCGAAGCCCCGTGGCAGATTGAAACGCAGGAACTGTATCCGTGGCTCGATCAGATTGCGCTGCCGTTGGTTATTTCCAAGCTGGGTGGGGCGCGAAATACGGTTCCCGATGGATTGTTAGACGGCGCCGTTAGCTTTCATTACCGCTATTTGTCGTTGATGTATGCGGTTGCGCCTGACGATGTGATTGAAACGGTTGAGAAGGTTTTGTCGCCAAATAAGATCAAAAAAGTGGTGAAGGCCTACGAGCCGTTCCGTCGTTTGGTGTTTCAGGGCAAAGGCGAAAAAGTGCGCGAGATGTTTGATCGCGAAAACTTGCCGCGCAAAGAAATGGCGATCCGTCAGCGGATAAAGAAACAGAATATGTGGTTTCGGTGATCAGGTTTGATTGGGCCTAGGGGACTGCCGTCCCCTCTGCTTGCGCATTCACCCCTGCGGATATTTCGAAAACAAAATGAAGCTTTTGCCGCTACTTTTTGCGGTTTTCTTTTTCGATAATACCAGAGGTGCCTTCGCGGCGTTCTAGCTCGGCCAGCACATTTTCGAATTTCACGCCGCGTGATGACAGCATGACACACAGGTGAAACAGCACGTCGGCGGCTTCCTCCGTAAGGTTTTTTTTGTCGTTTTTGACGGCTGCGATGATGGCTTCAATGGCTTCTTCCCCAAATTTTTCAGCACATTTTTCTGGGCCACGCGCAAATAGTTTTGCGGCGTAAGATTTCTTTTCGTCTGCACCAAGGCGGGATTCGATGGTGTGGGCGAGGCGGGTTAATACGTTGGGCATGGTTATAATCTCACGGGGATGCCAGCGGCGTGCATGTGGTTTTTGGCTTGTTTAATGGTGAAATCGCCAAAGTGAAAGATAGATGCGGCGAGCACGGCGGATGCGCCGCCTTTGGTGACGCCTTCGACAAGGTGATCAAGGGTGCCAACGCCGCCAGAGGCGATGACGGGAATTTGCACCGCGACGGATATTGCACGGGTCAGGGGTAGGTTAAAACCTGCGCGGGTTCCGTCGCGATCCATTGACGTGAGCAGGATTTCACCAGCGCCTTTGGCAGCCATTTGTTTTGCAAAATCAACGGCATCAATGCCCGTGGCTTTGCGCCCACCGTGGGTGAAAATCTCCCATTTGCCGGGGGAGACGGTTTTAGCGTCGATTGCAACCACGATGCACTGCGAGCCGAACCGATTGGCGGATTGGGCGACGACATCTGGGTTTGCGACGGCGGCGGAGTTGAAGGAGACCTTGTCTGCACCCGCGAGCAAAAGGTTGCGCACATCATCTGGAACCCGCACGCCGCCCCCGATTGTGAGGGGCATGAAGCATTGTTCGGCAGTACGGCGGGCCACATCAAACATGGTGCCACGATTTTCGACGGTGGCGGCGATATCTAGGAAGCACAGCTCGTCGGCACCTGCTGCGTCATAGGCTTTGGCGGATTCGACCGGGTCACCAGCGTCGATCAGATCAACGAAGTTTACGCCTTTGACGACGCGGCCGTCTTTGACATCGAGGCAGGGGATGATGCGGGTTTTAAGCATTTCGTTTTTTCAACCAGTCAAGGATGTAGAGCGTGCACCCACCGAGCAAAATCCAGAAGATGAACAGGCTGCTGGAGGCGAAGATGCTGATTATCGGGTTGGTGTTATACAGCGCTGCGACGTCCGTGTTGCCCACTTGGCAGGTTTCCATGATCCCGTTTTTGTAGGTGCAGATGCCGATGATATCGAGGAAGGTCGCGAACATAATCACGATAAAAAACAGCGCCAGAAAAGCGATGTAGACAAGGATTATGGCGTTTTTGGTGGTCATAATTTCAACAAGGCAGTGGCGTCGGCGACGTTGATTTCACCGTCATAAAGCGCGCGGCCAGAAATTGCGCCGTCAAGGGGTGCGCCGCAGTCTTTGAGGGCTTGTAGATCGGCCATGGAGGACACACCGCCCGATGCGATTACGGGAATGGAGACCGCGCGGGCGAGGGCGGCGGTTGCCTCGACGTTGGGGCCTTGCATGGCGCCATCGCGGTTGATGTCGGTGTAGATAATGGCCGCGACGCCTGCGTCCTCAAACTGGCGGGCGAGGTCGGTTGCGTCCACATCGGTTTCTTCGGCCCAACCGCGCGTGGCGACCTTGCCGCCGCGTGCATCAATGCCAACGGCGATGTGGTTCGGGAACAGTTTGGCGGCAGCGCGCACAAGGGAGGGGTTTTCAACGGCGACGGTGCCAAGGATCACGCGTTGTAGGCCGCGTTCTAGCCAGCGTTCAATGGTCGCCATATCGCGGATGCCGCCACCCAATTGTGCAGGGACTTTGCAGGATTTCAGAATGTCTTCGACGGGTTTGGCGTTTACCGGTTCGCCTGCGAATGCGCCGTTTAGATCCACAAGATGCAACCAGTCACAGCCTTGATCGACAAAGGCTTGGGCTTGGTCGGCGGGATCGTCGTTGAACACGGTCGCCTGATCCATTTCGCCTTTGTACAGCCGCACACAAGCACCATCTTTGAGGTCAATCGCGGGGTATAGAATCATGGCTTTGTCCGTTTATTTGATCTTAGGGCGTGGGATAAAGGGATAGGCGGGGAATTGCAAAGGGGCCGTGGTTTACTTAGGGTTTTGCTTGACCTTAAGGGCAAGTATTTGCATGATTTGCGCGCAACACGGGAGAGAATTATGAAAAAATTAGCACTGATTGCGGTGATGGCTGCATTTGCGTCGCCGACACTGGCGGATGACGTTTTCGGAGATTGGAAAACTGCACCTGACGAAAATGGATATACTGGAATTATTCGCATTGCTGCGTGTGGCAGCAAAATTTGTGGAACAAATATTCAGTCATTTGATCCGAGCGGGAAAGCGGTAAAAACCAAAAGTACCGGCACTAAGTTGTTGAAGAACTTTGTGGCCTCTGGCGGCGGTAAATACTTGGGTGAGGCATTTAATCCAGCGGATGGCAAAACCTACAAAGGTAAACTCGCACTAACCAGTAAAAACGTATTGAACGTAAAAGGGTGCATCGCGTTTATCTGTAAAACGCAAGGAAATTGGAAACGTCAGTAAATCTTTACGGGTTCCATTTCAAGAAATTGCCAATCAATCGCAGACCGGTTGATTGGCTTTTTTCTGGGTGAAACTGTGTGCCGATGATGTTGTCACGGCCCACAGCTGCGATGATGTCGCCGCCGTAATCGACCGTTGCAACCACATCATCCGCGTTTTCTGGGACAAGGTGATAGGAATGCACGAAATAGACGTGATCGCCTTTTGAAATGCCGTCGAAAACGGGGTGATCTGGCGTTGTGGTCAGTTCATTCCAGCCCATGTGGGGGATTTTTAGGGCACGGTTGTTTGGCGTTAAGGCCGTGACCTCGCCTTTGATCCAGTCAAAACCTTTGTGGTTGCCGTGTTCGCGTCCCCAAGTGGCCATCATTTGCATGCCAACACAGATGCCCATGAAGGGATTGCCTGCTTTGACTTTTTCCTCAATCGCGCCGAACAATCCGTCGATTGCGCCGAGTTCGCGGCGGCAATCGGCGAATGCGCCGACACCCGGCAGCACGATACGGTCGGCGCGGCGCACCACATCGGGATCAGGGGTGACGATGATTTCGCCGCCCTGAACCTCGGCAGCCATGCGCTGAAAGGATTTTTCAGCCGAACGTAGATTGCCCGAGTTATAATCAACGATTGCAGTGATCATTCCGAAAGAGTGCCTTTGGTCGACGGGATGGCGTCTGCTTTGCGTGGATCAGTTTCGAGCGCTGCGCGCAGGGCTTGGGCCACAGATTTGAATGTGGCCTCGACGATGTGATGGCTGTTGAACCCATCAAGGGCCTCGACGTGCAGCGTGATGCCGCCTTGCATGGCAAAAGCCGTGAAAAATTCGCGCACGAGTTCTGTGTCGAAAGCGCCAATTTTTGCGGTTGGCATGTCGACCTTCCACACGAGGTACGGGCGGCCAGAAAGATCGAGCGCGCTGCGCACCAATGCGTCATCCATCGGCAAAAGGCAGGAGCCGTACCGGCGGATACCGCGTTTGTCGCCAACGGCGGAGGCGAGGGCTTTGCCAAGGGCGAGACCGACGTCCTCGACTGTGTGGTGATCGTCGATGTGCAAGTCACCTTTGGCGCGGATTTTCATATCAATCAGCGCGTGGCGCGATAATTGATCGAGCATGTGATCAAAGAATCCGACGCCTGTTTCATTGTCGTAAATCCCTGTTCCGTCGAGGTTTATTTCAGCGGTGATGGCAGTTTCAGCAGTGTCGCGTTTGATTGTTGCAGTGCGCATGGGCGGGCCTCTGGTCTGTTTGGGGGCGTTATAAGCGGGGATTGCGGCGGTTCCAAGGGGGGAACACGGTTTCGCGAAAACCGACTTTGGCCTGTTGCAGTTGGGTGCGCGATGGGTGTTACTGAATTTCGAGCGGAAACAGATATGTGCGGTAATCTTGGAGCAGTTTTTCAGCCATTTTGATGTTTTTTGGCGGCAAGGTTTTGCGAATGCGCGCAACCTGATCTGGCGCGGCGTCTGCACGCCCAATCACCGCGAGTTCAGCCCAAAGAAGGGCGCGCATGGGATCGGGCGCAGTTCCCGTTCCGTTAAGATAGGCGCGCGACAGCCTGAGTTGCGCGGCCACGTGGCCTTTGCTGGCAGCACGCAGGTAAAACTCGAACCCTCGGGTCGGATTTTTGGGGTGGCCCATGCCGATGGTGTGGATGTTGCCAAGCAGAAATTCGGCCTCGGCGTTGCCCGAATTGGCGGCTGGGATCAAGTTTTCGACGGCTTTTTCAAACTGCCCGTTGGTAAAGGCATCCCGCGCGGTTTGCATATCGGCCTGTGCGGGCAGGGCAAAGCAGCACAGAAGAAGAAACAGGCGCATTGTCTAAGCCTTTGGTTTTGTGTATTATTTACGGGTGCGGTTGGGGCGCAAGACTTGCCAAAGCCGCTGTTGGATGACGCATTTTTACAGTTTGATCCCGCGCAGGCAAGCCTTGGTCAGCTGTTGTTTTACGATCCTTTGCTGTCGGGCAATCGCAATATTTCCTGTGCGACCTGTCACAGCCCAGAATTTGGCTCTGGTGACGGTGTCGCGCTGAGTTTTGGCGAGGGCGGTGCCGGGATTGGCCCTGAGCGCAGGCAAGGCCGCGCGACGGTGCGCCAATCGCGAAATGCGCCTGCGTTGTGGAATTTGAGTGCGAAAGAGGTGCGTGTCTTGTTTCATGATGGGCGTGTTGAGCAGGTGGATGATGCATTGCGTACGCCTGCATGGGCGCAACTGCCTGATGGTCTAAACTCAGTTTTGGCGGCGCAGATTTTGTTTCCCTTGTTAGCGCGAACAGAAATGGCAGGCGATCCAGAGGAAAATGAGATCGCAGCGGCGGCGCAAAACAATGCCAAAGAAGCGTGGCGACTGATTGCTGATCGGGTTGTGGCGAACGGCGAGTATCGCGATATGTTTGATGCGGTTTATGGGGGCGGTAAATACGATATTTCGCATGTTGTGAATGCGTTGGCGGCCTTTATTGATGTGGATTTTCGCGCGCAAAATACGGCGTTTGATCGATATGTTTCGGGTGGAACAGCGGCGTTAAGTGACGCGCAAATCAATGGTTTGCAGTTGTTTTATGGGGAGGCTGGATGCGTGGCGTGTCACAGTGGCAGCCTGTTTTCGGATCAATCGTTTCACAGTATCGGGTTGCCGCAATTCGGGCCGGGGATGACACGGCGGTTTGATCCCGTGGCGCGGGATGTGGGGCGCATGGCGGTGAGCGATGATCTGGGGGATGCATACCGTTTTCGCACACCGTTTTTGCGCAATGTTGCGCGAACGGGGCCGTATGGCCACAACGGTGCTTATGCCACGCTGGAAGGGATTATTCGCCACCACAGCGACCCTAAAACGGCTTTGCGGGCTTGGACGCCGCGTGACGTGGAGATGTTGCCATTTGGTGGGGTTGGGGATGATTTTTCAACGCATTCTGATGCTATTGAACGGCGGCGTTTGGCCGCGTCTATTGATATTCCTGCGACTTTGTTGAGCGAAACCCAGATATCGGAGATAGTTGCGTTTTTAAAGTCACTAAACAGCCCGACAATGCAGGGCCCGCTCGGACGCCCTGAACGGGTGCCGTCTGGTTTGCCGCTGGACTGATTATGGTCATGTCTTTGTTTTGGACAGGGGAATGCAGCCTTAAGCGGTAGGATTGCGGTGGCTTGCTCAATCCGTGATTGTTTGGATGGACCATGTACGGTAACATAATAGTAAGGGAAAGCTATCGGAGCGTTTGTTATGATTGAGAGTTTACGCTCTATTGGCATGCTGTCTACTGTTCTGTCCGAAGGGTCATTTCAAGGCGCCGCTGATCGGTTAAATGTATCAGCGACAGTAATATCACAAAATATCAAAGCGTTAGAGGAACGGTTGGGGTGCAGATTGCTGGATCGTAGCAGCCGTATCCTGAAGCCAACGGAGCAGGGTAAGAAGCTTATTGCGCCAGCACAAGCGATGATGGATGCCGCGCAAAGCGGATTGGATGTCCTAAACGCCGAAGTGAAAGACGTAGCGGGTAAGATTATTGTGTCGGTGCCCACAATGTTGTCGGGGGGTGTTTTGGCCAGTATCTCCGAAGATTTCCTTTTAGCAAATCCGCGCGTTCAGATGGATTTGCGGTTTGAAAACGTGCAAAGGCATCCAATTCACGATGATGTTGATTTAGCGGTTGGGATGGACCAAATTTCGCACAAAAACCTTGAGCATCGCACACTAATTGGCGGTGGCGGTGGTTTCTATGCAGCGCCTGATTTGGCAGACCGAATTGAACGCTCAGACCCGCGTAGTGTTTTGACAAAATTCCCGTTGTTGATGTGTTACGGCTTTGGTAGCACAGAATGGGCACAAGCATTTGAAATAAAAGAAAATTTAACCCTTGAAGACGTCCCATTTCGGATGAAGTGTGATGATGTTTCGATCATTTATCGCTTATGTTTATCTGGTGCTGGGTTGACGAATTTACCCCACTCGCTGGTTTCAGACGATGTAAAACGAGGACGTTTGGTGCAAGTTTTGAAGAGCATTTCAATGCAACAAACGCACTTTTTTGCGATGTGGAATCGGCGTTCAAAAACTGCGCATATCGTCGATAGCTTTGTTAAACACATCGAAGATTCGCTTGTGCGTATTCGTCGTGATACGGCACAGTAACATCAGAAAAGCCTTGCCGCCTGCGCGATTGCGCGCCTAATAGCGGATATGGTTGAGACTCCCGGAAAATTATCGCTTTGGGCGATTGAAGTGTTCATTGGTGCTGTTGAGGAGGGATCTGTTTCGGCGGCGGCCAAGCGATTGTCGGCGAGCGTTTCGTCTGTTTCACAGCAATTGACCAACCTTGAAAACGCGCTCGGGGCCATTTTGTTGGACCGTACAACGCGGCCACAGCAGTTGACCTCGGCTGGGGCGTTATTTCTGAAACGGGCGCAAACGATCTTGTCCGAGGCCAATCAGGCCAAGGCCGAATTGGCAGTTTACAACTTTTCCAAGATGACCCGATTGCGGTTGGGGGTGATCGAGGATTTCGATTCTGATGTGACGCCAGCTTTGATGGTTCAATTGGCAGGGGCGCTGAAGGGGTGTCAGTTTTTGCTTGAAAGTGCGAGCAGTTACGCATTGGCGGATGCACTGGAATCGCGCTCGCTCGATGTGATTGTTGCCGCTGATCTGGATATAACGGCCAAGTGGATGGAAGTGCACACCCTGATGAACGAGCCGTTTGTTGCGGTTGCGCCAAAGGGGTATGTGGACCGCTCCAAACCCGTGTTTGAACAGGTCGAAAAGCTGCCGTTTGTGCGGTTTTCGTCGCGCCAAATGATTGGCCGTCAAATTGAGGCGCACCTTGCACGTCAGCGGATCAGTTTGCCGAACCGATTTGAATTTGGCAGTTATCACGCGATCCTGTCGATGGTGGCAGGGGGCGGCGGCTGGACAGTTACAACGCCGCTTGGATACATGCGCGCGCAGAGGTTTCATGGTGCGCTAGATGTGATGCCACTGCCGTTTAAAGCGTTGTCGCGCAGCATTTCGTTGATCGCGCGCAAGGGCGAGATGGAGAGCATTGCCGGCGATGTGGCGGGGCTGATGCGTCCGTTGATCCGTGAAATGCTGGTCAATCCATGCGTGGCACAGTTCCCGTGGATGGGCAGCGCGTTTCGCGTTGAATAGTTAATCCAGCAGGATGTTGAACTGTTTGCGGATCAAGCGATCTGCGGTGCTGTCCAGATAATCGGGATTATAGGTTTCAAGGATTTCCTTGGCGCGGGTGTTGGCGACATCCCACATGGTGTGCGCGCCGTTTTCTTGCCATGTGCGTGGGTCAGTTCTGTCAGACAGTTTTGGATAGTAATAATCGCGTTCCATTGAATCGAGCGTGTGCTGACCGCCAAGGAAGTGACCTTCGCCCAAGACAGCTGCTTTTATTGCCTCAAAACCGAGGGTTTCGGGCGTGACCTCGATCCCGCGTAGAGTGCGGTAGATTAGCGAGTGCATTTCATCGTCGATGAGGAATGCTTCGAACGATGCACCGAGCAGGCTCGCCATCATGCCAGAGCTTTCGTGGATCATGTTGCCCCCTGCAAGCCCAGCGGCCAGTGCGGTGATGCCTTTTTCCATGCCCATTTGCGCATCTGGTGCCTTTGCGTCCGTCATGGACGATGCGACGCCAGAGGGCAGGCCGATCCAGTTTATGATCTGGGCTGATGCGGCGTTCATCACGGCGGTTTCCCCACCTGCGCCCGAAAATGCCCCGGTGCGCAGATCAACCACGAGGGGCCAATTGGAGAAGATCATCGGATAACCAGGTTGGTAGACGTTGACCATGATCAGGCTGGCAAGGGTTTCGGCGAGAGATGAGGCGAGGAAACCAGCGAGCGTTGCAGGCGCTGTTGCGCCCGATTGTGCAGCGGTGATGCAGTTGAGCGGGATGCCGAGGCGCATACATTCAAGCGTGACGTCAACCGCGTCTTCGCCGTAGCGTAGGGGCGAAATGACGGGGGAAATATGCGCGAAAACCCACGGGCGTTGGCGAAAAGACCCCGTGTCACTGCCAGCAATATCGAGCATATTTGCGATGGGTTCGACAAATTCAGGCAGGAAAAACGATGTGGCGACGGGCTTGGTGGTGCCGCGCAAAAGGGCGTAGGCGGTGTTGATATCAAGATCAAAGTTGTCGGGAATATCGGTGGCAACGCAGCACCGCGTGAACCAGCTGACATTTGGCAGCGTGTCTTGCAGGCGAGTGAAATCATACAGATCGACGAGCGTGGAGGGGCGGTAAATGCGCGTCTCAAGGTCGAGTGTTTGAACGGCGGCACCGCCTGTGCCGAAGTGAACGGATTGGCCGCCAACATTGATTGAACGCGCGGGATCACGGCCATGAAGCGTTATGGATTTGGCGGCGCCATCGACGATTTTCTGTGTGAAATCAGGTGGAAACGAAAGGCGACCATGTTTGTTGATATACGCGCCTTTGGACAGGCATTGGTTTTGCAAGCCTTCGGGAACCTCGCCCATGCCGAGTTCATCTAGGATTTGTAATGCGGTGGCGTAGATGGTTTCCACTTCGCTGCTTGATAAGGGTTTGTACTGCCCGCCCTGTGGCCCAATCGGGGCTGGGTCGTGCTCTTGCTCAACACTCGCCCGTTTGGCAATGCGTGCTTTGCGTCCACCTGATTTTCGCATTTTGGGCCTCGTTTTCTTTTTCGATATCAAAACAGGATGCGCAAGGCCATCAAACCTGCGAGTTGGCGTTTCGGTATCTGCGAAAGGTCCGCTACAAATTTGTGTAAGTCGAAGGACTTGCTGTTTTGGCTGATTTGCGGTGGAGTGGGGACATGTGTGGACGATTTGCCTTTACTTTGCCGCGTGAAGCGGTGGCCGGTTGGTTTAATGCGGTGCATGTAAAGGCATCGTTTGAGCCGCGCTATAATATCTGCCCCACAAGCGATATCCCTGTTGCGGTGAATTTTGAGGGCGAGCGCCATTTGGTGCCAATGCGCTGGGGGTTTATCCCGAAATGGTACAAAACACCGAGCGATGGGCCGATGTTGATCAATGCGCGCGCCGAAACAATTGCGCAAAAACCTGCATTTCGCGATGCCGTGCAAACGCGGAGATGTTTGATCCCTGCCGTTGGGTTTTACGAATGGCACCGCGAAAAAGGCAAAGGCAAGGAGCCGTGGTATATCTATCCGACTGAGGGCGAGATGATGGCGTTTGCAGGGATTTGGCAGGTCTGGAAAGGCGAAGATGGCGCGCGTTCTGTGACTTGCGCGATGGTCACAACCGAGGCAGGGATCGGCATGGCCGAAGTGCACCACCGCGAGCCAGTGATTGTGCAGCCAAATGATTTTGGCAAATGGCTGGGGGAGGAAGGCAAGGGCGCGGCGACGTTGATGAAATCCGCTGACCCTGCGTATTTTGCCCGTCACCGTGTTGGGCTTGAGGTGAATTCAGGTCGTGTGGAAGGTGCGAAATTACGTGATCCACTGGATTGATTTGTGGTTCATTGCATGCAACAAGGGTGAAATGAATTCACCTAAGTAGGTTTCACCATGCGTGCCAAGCAATATGAAATTCCGCCCCTGACCATGTTACGCGCCTTTGAGGCAGCATCGCGCCGCGGTGCCTTTAACGAGGCCGCGACTGAGTTGAATGTAACACCAGGTGCGGTGAGCCATCAGGTGAAAGCGTTGGAAAAATGGCTGGGGATGCCGTTGTTTTCACGGGGGCACCGCGCGGTCACGCTGACAGATGAAGGCGAGCGGTTGTTTGCTGTATTGCGTGACAGTTTTCGCGATATTGCGGCCATCACATCGTCTTTGCGCACGCAAGCGGAAACACCGCGCGTTGAGGTTTTGGCAACAACGGCGGTGTCGTCATTGTGGTTAACGCCGCGGGTTATTTCGTTTTGGACAGATCACGAAAACATCCAAGTGAACCAGCAAGTTTCCGACAGCAATATGGAACGACCGCTGACTGTTGATTTGGCGATTGAATACCGATTGGAGCCGCCAAAAGAGCCGAAATTCGTAAAGCTGTTTGACGATGAATTGGTGCCTGTCTGCACACCAGAGGTTGCTGAACGGCTGAAGGATGCGAGCCTTGAGGAATTAGCAGCGCAGGCGTTGATCAACATGGATGCGCGCACTGAAAACTGGACAACCTGGGCCACTTGGTTTGAGATGATGGGTTATATGGGGCCTGTTGCGATGGCGCGGCGGGTCAATAATTACTCGATTGCAATTCAACTGGCGCGGGAGGGCGCGGGGGTGGCGCTCGGGTGGCGAAAACTGACATCTGCGATGATTGCGGATGGGCGGTTGGCGACGTTGGAGCAGCATTCTTGCCCCTCTCCGGGTGCGTTTTACCTGATTTCGCCATTGCCTGAATTGTCCGAACCCACAGCCGCTTTGTTTAATTGGATGGTCGACAATCACGTGAGCTAGATTCACCTATTTGAAAAGATTCCTGATATTGTTCAGGATGGTTTTTCAGCGCCATAGTGGTGCAAGGGAAACTCTTATTCTGGTGATGCTATGACCACAGCCAATTCTGATCTATCCGACGTGATGCAACCCGTTGCCCGTGCCAAAGGGTTGCCGAATGCGCATTATATTGATCCAGCGGCGTTTGATGAAGAACGCAAATCTGTTTTGTTTGCGAATTGGTCCGGTGTTGGATTTGCCAAGGATGTTCCAAATGAAGGCGATGCGATGCCTGTGGATTTTCTGGGTGTGCCGCTGTTGATTCTGCGCGATCACGATGGGGCCGTTCGGGTGTATCAAAACACCTGTCGCCATCGCGGGATGATTTTGGTGGACGAGCCGCGCAACATTCGCGGCACGATCCGTTGTCCGTATCACAGCTGGTGTTATGGGCTGGATGGTCAGCTGCGATCGACGCCGCATGTTGGTGGGCCGGGGCAAAATATTCACGAAGACATCAAACGCAATGAGTTGGGGTTGTTTGAAATGCGCAGCCATGTTTGGCTGGGCGTTGTGTTTGTGAATGTATCGGCTGCTGCACCTGATTTTGATGTGGTGCATGCGGATTTAATCGCCCGCTGGAGCGAGTTCGACAAGCCGTTGTATCATTCGGGCGCAGACAGTTCGTTCAAGCTGGATGTGGCGTGCAATTGGAAGCTGGCCGTTGAGAATTATTGCGAGAGTTATCACCTGCCGTGGGTGCACCCCGGGCTGAACAGCTATTCGCGCCTAGAGGATCACTACAACATCGAAGAAAATGGGCGATATTCGGGGCAAGGCACGCTGGTTTATCGCCAGTTAGAAGGTGAAGATGGCAAAGTTTTCCCTGATTTTGAAGGGGTTAGCGACAAGTGGGACACGGGCGCGGAATACATCACCGTGTTCCCGAATGTGTTGCTGGGCGTTCACCGCGACCACACTTTTGCGATTGTTTTGGAACCCAAAGAACAGGGTAAAACCCAAGAACATGTTGAGATTTTCTATGCCACCGAGGCCGCGATTGGCGATGGTTTTTCAGCGACACGGGCCAAAAATACGGCGCAGTGGGAAGAGGTGTTTAAAGAGGATATCTTTGTGGTTGAAGGCATGCAGCGGGGCCGTTTGGGGCCATTGTTTGACGGGGGGAAATTCTCTCCTGCGATGGACGGTGCGACGCATGTTTTTCACGAATGGGTGGCGCAATCTTTGTCTGCTGGACGACAGATTGCGGCTGAATGAACACACTTGATGAGGCATTGTTGGCCGCACATTTGGCGGGCGATAATGAGACGCTGGTGGGGCTGTACCGCGCAGCTGGCGAGGCCGTTTTGGCGCGCGACGAAGTGCAGGGCTGTTTCTATCTGACCCACGCCTATGTCTTCGCGCTTGAGGCTGGAATGGCCGAGGCGGAGGAATTACGCGCAGTTTTGGTGGCGCGGGGGCGCGAAGCCTAGGGGTTGGCGGCGCGGATCATTTCGGCGGTTTTCGAGTCTATTTGCGCCCAAGGACCGTTGGACATTTTCTGAAAAATCTCGGTGAATTTTTCGTGGGCGGCGGTTGCGATTTCTTCGTGTTCGCCTGTGCGGTTTAACAGGAAAAATTCGCGCGGTGTGCTGTTTGGACAAGGCACAAAGGCCAAATCGCGCAGGGCATTGGGGGATTGCAGCAGGCAAAATGCGGAGGTGATGGCCCAGCCGTATCCCGCTTGAACGAACCGCAACAGGCTTTGCGTGCTGTCAAAATGGAACCGCGTGGGTTTGTTGACGCCGATATGGGCCAGTTGTTCGACTATCAAAGCGCCCATTTTTGATGTGCGCCCGTATCCCACATAGTTTTCCGTTTGCAAGATTTCGGCCAGATCACGCCCTGCGAATGATTTAGGCATGGCGATGACAAGTGGGTCTTTGAATAGGGATTTCAGATTTATCTGCGCTGTGTCTGCGAAGGGAGGATTGTCGACCGCGAGGTCGAAGTGGCGGGCGCGAAATGCAGTTTCGAGCCAGGGCGAAATGCCTGATTTCAGCTCGACTGTGGTTGCAAAGCTTTGCATCGCGCCGACAAATTCTGCTCCGAGGATTTCTGACAGTGAATCGGACATGCCAATGCGCAGGGTTGGCAGGTTAGAGGTGGTTAATGAGCGGATATCTGCGGTGAGTGCGCGTGCATTTCGCAGTAAAGACGGGGCACGATCAATCAGCATTTCGCCCGCTTTGGTTGGTTGCAACGGGCGGGTGTTGCGATCAATCAATTTCGCTTCAAGAAGAGATTCTAAGCGTTTGATTTTCTTAGTAATAGCGGGTTGCGTTTGATCGAGAGACAGGGCCGCTTGCGAAATGGATTGATGTTCGATCACTGTCAAAAACGTGTGTAAAAGCGCGAGATCAGGAAGCTGTTGCATCTTATCTTATTCCAATTTGGAATGCTATAGTATAACTCTTTCGAATAAATACGTTTCAGCGATATTTCGCAAGGATTTTCGCGTTTAATGTCAAAAATTATCGCACATAAATCTTGGAGAAATGACATGAAAACCCACGCACAAGCGGTTGTTATTGGTGGTGGTCTGGTCGGGTGTTCGATCCTGTACCATTTGGCAAAACTGGGGTGGACGGATGTTGTTCTGCTGGAACGTGACGAGCTGACGTCTGGCTCCACTTGGCATGCGGCGGCGAACCTGCATGGGCTGCACGACAACAATAATATCTCGAAGATTCAATACTATACCATGAACCTGTACAAGGAATTGGAAAAGGAAACGGGGCAAGGTTGCGGTGTTTTTCAACCCGGTTCCATCTATCTGGCGCAGACCGAAAATCGGGAACACCAGCTGCGTTTGCAAGAGGCCAAGGCGCGGTATTTTCAGGAGAAATTTTATGAGCTGACGCCTGAACAGGCGTTGGAAAAGAACCCGTTGCTGAATTTGGACGGTGTGCGCTGCATCATGTTTGAAGAGGACGGCGGTAATGTTGACCCAAGCGGTGTGACCCAAGCCTATGCGACGGGTGCGCGCCAAATGGGGGCGGAAATCCATCGGTTTTGCCCTGCGACGGCGACGATTCAACAACCAGATGGCAGTTGGATTGTGGAAACGCCAAAAGGCAACATTCACACGCAGTGGGTGGTGAATGTGGGGGGCTTGTGGGCGCGAGAAGTGGCGGCGATGGCGGGGATAAAGCTGCCATTGCAACCGACAGAACACCAATATTTGGTGACAGAAACCATCCCCGAAATTGAGGCCATGACATCGCGTTTGCCCTCTGTGGCGGATCGCGACGGCGAATATTACATGCGCCAAGAGGGCAATGGATTGCTGATTGGGGCCTATGAAAAGAACCTGAAATTCTGGGCCGAAGAGGGCACGCCAGCGGGGTTTGGACATGAGTTATTTGACGGGGATTTGGACCGCATCATGGACAATTTGGAACGCGCGATGGAGCGGGTTCCAGTGGCGGCGACAGCAGGCATTAAGCGGGTGATTAATGGGCCGATGATTTGGTCGCCTGACAGTTCCGCGCTGTACGGTCCTGTGCCAGAATTGAAGAATTACTTTTGTTGTTGCGGGATTATTCCAGGATTTAGCCAATCAGGCGGCCTTGGTTTGATGTCCGCACAGTGGATCATTGAAGGGGAGCCAGAGTTTGATATGTTCCCGTGGGATTTGACGCGGTTTGGGCATTGGGCGGATAAGAAATTTACCCAAGAAAAGGTTGCGGATCAGTATTCCAAACGCTTTGCGATCCATTTCCCATTTGAAGAACGCGATGCGGGGCGTGAAACGCGAATGCGGCCGATTTATCAACGTCAGAAGGCGATGGGGGCGGTTCACGGGCTGAATTACGGCTGGGAACATCCGTTGTGGTACGCAGGCGAAGGCAAGGTTGGCAAGGAAAGTTACGGCTTTACGCGCCAAGATTGGTTCGAACCTGTTGGGCGCGAATGTCGCAACCTGCGCGAAAATGTGGGCGTGATAGATGTGTCGAATTTCGGCAAATACGAGATTAAAGGGGCGGGGGCTGCGGATTGGATCGACCGTCTGATTGCAAACCATGTGCCAAAGGAGGTTGGGCGGTCTTGTCTGACGCCGATGTTGGGCGTGCGGGGCGGCATTGCCGGTGATTTCACCGTGACCAAACTGGCGGAGGATCATTTCTTTATGATCGGGACGGGCATTGGCGAGCGGTATCATCAGCGGTATTTCCAGATGGTTGATTTGCCTGAGGGCACCACGTTTGAAACGGTCACGGATGAGTATTGCGGCGTGAATGTTGCAGGGCCGAAATCGCGCGAATTGCTGGCGCGGTTGACGCAAGAAGATTTGAGCAACGAGAGCTGGAAATTCATGCGCTCGCGTCAATTTACCATTGCGGGGATTGAATCGATTGGCATTCGGGTGTCGTTCACGGGCGATCTGGGTTGGGAGATTTATGTAGCGGAGGCGGATCAGGCCAAGCTGTGGGATGCGCTGTTTGAAAGTGGCAAAGATCTGGGAATTATGCCTGTTGGCGGGCGCAGTTTGGGGAGTTTGCGCATTGAAAAGGGCTATGGATCGTGGAGCCGCGAATATTCGCCTGAATATTGGCCCCAAGAGGTTGGGTTTGAGCGGTTGATCAAGATGGAAAAGCCGAATTTCCTTGGCAAAGAGGCCTACGCCGCCATCATGGACAAAGCGCCGCGTGAAAAGCTGGTGTGCTTGACGATTGAAACGGAAAATGCAGACAGTTCAGGCGGCGAGCCGATATTCTTGGCTGATGGAACGCCTGTTGGGCGGGTCAGTTCTGGGGCCTATGGGTTTAGCGTCGATCAATCCTGTGCGTTGGCGTTTATCAAGACGGAATATGCGGTCGCAGGGGGCGAAGTAGACGTGGCCGTGTTGGGCCGTGCGCACAAGGCGGTGATTTTGGGCGAGCCTGCGTTTGACCCAAAAGGCGCGCGATTGCGAGCTTAAAGGCCCAAACGATCGCGCATTGCGTACCATGTCATCGCGAGTTTTAGGCTCGGGGAACGCAGGGCGCGGCCCCCAGGAAAACGGTGCGTTGGGACACGTGACATCACGTCGAAATCCTCGGCTTGGCCTGCGATGGCGGCGGCGGTGATTTTACCTGCAAGTGTGGCAAGCGCGACGCCGTGGCCAGAGTAGCCTGAGGCGGAGAGGATGTTTGGCGCGACCTGTGCAAAATGGGGCATGCGGTTGACCGTGATCGCAAGTGTGCCGCCCCATGCGTATTCGAGTTTCACGTCTTTGAGCTGTGGGTAGATTTGCAGCATTGGTTTGCTGACGACCTCGCGAATGTCTTTGGGGAATTTATAGCCGTAGCTTTCGCCGCCGCCGAACAACAGGCGATTGTCAGCACTGCGACGGTAGTAATTGACCACGAATTTGCTGTCTGCGATGGCGACGTCTTGTTTGATGAGCGCCTCTGCGCCGCGTTGGCCAAGGGGTTCGGTTGCGACGATGAAGTTGTTGATCGGCATGACGCGGGCGGCCGTGGCTTCGTTTAATCCGCCGAGGTAGCCGTTGCAGGCGAGGACGACGTGATTGGCGGTGACTTTGCCGTGGGCCGTGACAACGGTGGCAGGGTCGCCTTTGGCGATTTTTGTGACCTCGGATTGTTCAAAAATTTGCACGCCAGCGGTTGTTGCAGCACGCGCAAGGCCAATTGCAAAATTGAGCGGGTGAATGTGCGCGGCCCCCATATCAAGTGCGCCGCCGTGATAGGCATTTGTGCCAAGCAGTTCACATGTGGCGTCGCGATCCAGGTTTTGGATTTGCATGTAACCGTAGGTTTTTTCAAGGTGTTCGGTGTAGGCGTGGGCGTGGGGCACGTCTTTGGCGTGGCATTCCACATGGGCGACGCCTTGTTTGTGCGCACTTTCGATTTGGTGGGTATTGGTTAGGGATTTTATCAGGGCCTTTGCCTGTTCGGATAAATCCCAAAGGTGGCGAGCATCGTCTATCCCAACCATTTTTTCCAATTCATCCTGTTCGCGGCGTTGGCCCGATCCGACTTGGCCGCCATTGCGCCCTGATGCGCCCCAGCCAACACGGTGGGCCTCGATCACGGCGACGGAATAGCCGCGCTCTGCGAGGTGGAGTGCGGTTGAAAGGCCTGTGTAACCAGCGCCGATGACGCAGACATCAAAGGTATGTGCGCCTTTGAGTTTTGGAAATGGGTCCAGCGGCGTGGCGGTTGCGGCATACCAGCTGTCTGGGTATTGGCCGCGTTTATCGTTGGAATAAAGCAGGTTCATTTAGACGTTCATCAGCAAATGTTCACGTTCCCACGGGCTGATAACCTCTTGATAATCCTCAAGCTCTTTGTGTTTCGCTGCTTTGTAAACGGCGGTGAATTCGGGGCCTAACATTTCGGTCAGCTCCTCGTTTTCGTCCAGCAAGGACAAGGCTTCGCGCAGGGATGGCGGGATATCGCGGTCGGCATCGTAGGCCTCGCCTGTGGCGGCGACGCGCGGGGTGAGTTTATTTTTTAAACCGAGATAACCACAGGCCAAGGACGCGGCCAATCCGATGTAGGGATTGCAATCCATGCCTGCGACACGGTTTTCGACGCGCCGCGATTCTGGATCGGAAATGGGCACGCGAATGCCCGTGGTGCGGTTGTTTTCAGCCCATTCAAGGTTAATCGGTGCGGAAAAATTGGCCACGTAGCGGCGATAACTGTTCACGTAGGGCGCGATGAACGGCGTGGCGGCGGGCAGGTAGGTTTGCAGGCCTGCGATAAAGCTGCCGAAAGCCTCGGTCGGTTTATCATTGGCATCGTTGAAGATGTTTTTGCCTGTTTTTGCATCTAAAACCGAATGGTGGATGTGCATTGCTGATCCCGGCTGATCGCCCATCGGTTTGGCCATGAACGTGGCATAACAATCGTGGCGCAGGGCGGCCTCTTTTATCAAGCGTTTGAAGTAGAATACTTCGTCAGCGAGCTTGATGGCGTCGCCGTGTTTGAGGTTAATCTCGACCTGACCCGCGCCGCCTTCTTGGATGATTGTGTCGATCTCAAAGCCTTGGGCTTCGGCGAAATCATAGATGTCGTCGATCACGGGGCCGTATTCATCGACGGCGGACATGGAATAGGCCTGCATGGATGCGGCGGGGCGGCCTGTGCGGCCCAATTTGGGTGTGATGGGTTGGTTTGGATCGGTGTTGCGCGCCACGAGGAAGAATTCCATTTCGGGCGCTACCACTGGCACAAGGCCATCGGCCTCATAGTAGGACAGCACACGTTTGAGCACATTTCGCGGGATCAGCGGCATTGGATTGCCGTTTAGATCGGAAACATCGTGGATGATTTGCAACGTGACGTCGCCTGTCCACGGGGCGGCTGTGGCGGATGAAAAATCAGGTTTCAGGACCATATCGCCTTCGGTGTACTGGTTTTCTATTTCGTCCATATCGACGTAAGAGCCTGTAACCGTTTGATAAAAGATGCTGTCTGGCAGGTACATCGGATCGAGGCGGCCAAATTTGCGGGCGGGCATACATTTGCCGCGCGAAATACCCGTGGTATCTGAAATGATGCACTCGACCTCTTCTAGGCGGCGACCTTCGATATATTCACGGGCGGCTTTTGGGATTTTTTCAACCCATTTGAGGTTATCATCCATTGGCTTGGCCTTGTTTTAAGAATTTTTCGAAATGGTCGGCCATATAAGCGGTGGCGACGGGTGATTTGGCGCTTTCAATTGCAGCGAGGCGTTGGGGATCGGGGACGATGCCTTTGGCGCGGGTGTTTGCAAGGCCAGTGACGAAATCCGCATCGAATTCTGGATGAGGTTGGATGGTGTAGATGTGATTGCCGATGGTCAGGGCTGCGTGGGCGCAAAATTCGGTGCTGGCGACGGTTTTTGCGTTTTTTGGCGGAGTGATGACCTGATCTTGATGCCATGCGAACAGCGGGAGTTTTTTGCCATTTGCGTTGTATTCTACACGGCCCACGGACCAACCAGCCGCGTATTTTTCGACCTTACCGCCAAGAGCTTGGGCGATGATTTGATGGCCAAAGCAGACGCCAATCATTGGCGATTTTGCGGCGTGAAGATCGCGAATGAGGGATTCGAGCGGCGGGATCCAATCGTGATCCTCGTAGGCGCCAAAGCGTGAACCCGTGATGATCCAGCCGTCTTGTTCTGTTATCGACGCGGGAAATTCGTTTTCGAGGATATCGTAGATGCGAAATTTAAAACCGCGCCCATCCAACATCCGTTCGAACATATTGCCGTAATCCCCAAACGTTGGCGCGAGCTGTTCGGGGGATTTACCTGTTTGCAGGATACCAATTTTCATAAAACACCTGATATGTCGCACATTGTGCGGTTGGTTAATGGCTAGCACTGACGTAGCGTAGCAGGCAAGAGGGTTGAACTGCTTTGGCTGTTCGCATACCAACAAACCAACATTTTTCCACGACGTAAAGGACGCTTTGATGACTGCGCAGACACCAACTTTGAAAGCCAAAGACAAACCAGATTTGGGAACATTCCAGTGGGATGACGCGCTGCTGCTGGAAAGCCAGTTGAGCGAAGAAGAGCGGATGATCCGCGATGCGGCGCGCGCCTATGGGCAGGAAAAATTGCAACCACGTGTGACCAAGGCCTATGCGGATGAAAGCAGCGATCCGAGCATTTTTCAGGAAATGGGCGAGATGGGATTGCTGGGCATTACCATTCCAGAACAATACGGTGGCATTGGATCGAGCTATGTGAGCTATGGTTTGGTTGCGCGTGAAGTGGAACGTGTGGATTCTGGGTATCGTTCAATGATGTCTGTGCAATCGTCTTTGGTGATGTACCCGATTTATGCCTATGGCTCGGAAGAGCAGCGGATGAAATACCTGCCAAAATTGGCATCCGGCGAACATATCGGCTGTTTTGGTTTGACCGAACCAGATGCGGGTTCTGATCCTGGTGGCATGAAAACAAAAGCCGAGAAGGTTCAGGGCGGCTATGTTCTGAACGGCGCGAAAATGTGGATTTCAAACGCGCCGATTGCGGATGTGTTTGTTGTTTGGGCCAAATCCGAGGAACATGGCGGTAAAATCCGTGGATTTGTTTTAGAAAAAGGCATGAAGGGTCTGTCCGCGCCAAAAATCGAGGGCAAACAATCGCTGCGCGCATCGATCACGGGTGAAATCGTGATGGAAAACGTCGAAGTTGGTGAGGATGCGTTGCTGCCAAATGTTGAAGGCCTGAAGGGGCCGTTTGGCTGTTTGAACCGCGCGCGCTATGGCATTTCTTGGGGTGCTTTGGGTGCGGCCGAGGCCTGCTGGCACGCCGCGCGGCAATACGGGTTGGATCGTAAGCAGTTCAACAAACCACTGGCGCAAACGCAGTTGTTCCAGAAAAAGCTAGCCGATATGCAGACGGAAATTACGCTGGGGTTGCAGGCATCGTTGCGGGTTGGTCGGTTGATGGACGAGGCAAATGCCGCGCCAGAGATGATTTCAATCGTGAAGCGCAATAACTGTGGCAAAGCGCTGGATATCGCGCGGATGGCGCGGGACATGCACGGCGGTAACGGGATTTCGCAGGAATTCCAGGTGATCCGTCACATGATGAACCTTGAGACGGTGAACACCTATGAAGGCACGCATGATGTGCATGCGCTGATCTTGGGCCGTGCGCAAACTGGTTTGCAGGCGTTTTTCTAAAGCGTCTGATTTGGATATTTTTGGCCAAAAGAAGGGCGGGGCGGTTATTCGCCCTGTTCTTGCTCCATCTGCGCGATGACCTTTTGGCGGGCAAAGCCGCTGTCGCGGTCATTTACGCCCAGAAGGTTCACGACAAGGCGCAAAAAACCGTCTTCCTCGTGATCGCGCGAGCCATCTGCGAGGGCGACACGCCACAAGGCTTCGACAACGCCTGAGCGATCCTCGTAGGGGACAGATTCTTTGACAATTTTTGTGAAGCGTACCGTGTCGGGGGCTTGGGATTCGAGGCGTTCGGCGTCTTCTTTTAGCAGCTGCACGTCTGCATCGCCGAGTTCATAGCGGGTTTGCAGAACGTCGGTGATCATTTTCTGCTCGACCTCAGCATAATGGTCATCCGCGCGCGCAATGCGCACCAAAAGCGTTGCAAGGGCTGCACGCGCGTCTTCGGGTTGCAGATCCGCACGGGTGTCTGGCGTGGCGAAAAGATCGAGGAGTGCTTGGAACATGGCGTGTCAGCTTTGATTTAGAAGGGTTAACCGTCAAACGGCGTGTAGCGCGAATTGAAGTTTCTTATGGCTGCATTGTAATCCTTCTTGGAATTATAGAGAAGACCTTCAATGCGTTGATAATACTGAGCACCAGTGATGGTTTTGCCAATTTGAGAGGCCCCTTTCACGCGCAATCGTTCCTGAAGCTGACGTGATCGCGGGCTTTCCTTTAGCCTTGGTTTAGCGCGGTATTTAGAATACGCCAAGACATCCCCAAATTCTGTGGCCTTCCTAGGCTAGCGTAATATTCTGCCAAAAGCAGCAGGGAGCCGTTATCGCGATGTTCTGCCCCCCGAAGGATGAGAGCTAAGCCTTGGTCTGGTTTCTTGGGACCAACAGCGCCTAAAACGTAAATTCCTCCGACTGCGCCAAGCGCTTCGCTATGGCCCAAAAATGCGGCAAGCTCGGCCCAGTGGAATGCCGCAGCATCATCTTTTTTGACACCATTTGCCGATGAATAGGCCTGTGCCAAATCCCAAGCCGAGTATTCGTCGCCTTCTGCGGTGGCCCGTTTCAACCATCTGATCATATCGCTTTTTGGCGCGACCTTACCGTCGGTGACCCGGAATATTTTGGTGATATTGGTGGCGTTTTCCTGATTTGAATTACCTGTGTAGGTGTCTTCAAACAAAACCATTGCCTCTGCCAATGTGTCATAGAATTCTGGCGTGAAATCTTCTTTGAAAAAGCTTGTGCTCATCACGCGCGCGAGCAACCCTGCGAGGTAAGCACCCGAAGCCCGATCCCCGGCATTATAGGCTTTGCGCAGCAGGGCTTTGGCGCGGGGTGGATCGAAATCCCCGCCAGTTCCAGTGTAAAGCATATAGGCGTGGTAGCGCACGGCCACCGGGTCATTTATGGATGCAGGTTTTTTAAACTCCCTAAGCGCCGCGTCGTAGTCTTTGGCTTTGTACAAGCTAATACCGCGCTGCGTATCAGCCTGTACGGAGGATATACTCAGTGTCAGAAAAATGATGCTTAAGATGCGATGCATTGGTGGGATCCTCCGTTTCAGCAAAGTTTATGTAATTGCCACTGAATTGCAACGCGTTATGGGATTAAACCAGCCGTGATTGCGTGACCGCTGCTTTCACGAAATCCCTGAACAGGGGATGCGGTTCAAACGGTTTTGATTTTAATTCGGGGTGGAATTGCACGCCGATGTACCACGGGTGGTCGGGGAATTCGACGATTTCTGGCAGGCGACCATCGGGGCTCATTCCAGAGAATTTGAGGCCGCAAGCTTCGAGTTGGTCGCGGTATTTGATATCAACTTCGTAGCGGTGGCGGTGGCGTTCGGAGATGGCTGTTGCGCCGTAAATTCCAGCGATTTGCGAGCCTTCTGCCAAGGTCGCGTTATACGCGCCGAGGCGCATGGTGCCTCCTTTGTCGTCATTTGCATCCCGTTGCACGGTGCGGTTGCCTTCGACCCATTCTTTGAGGTGGTAGACAACAGGTGTGAAACGTTTGCCGCCTGCCTCGTGGTCGAACTCTTCCGAGCCTGCATCTGGTATTTTGGCGAGGTTTCGTGCAGCTTCGATCACGGCCATTTGCATGCCTAGACAAACGCCGAGGTAGGGGATTTTGTGTTCGCGGGCGAATTGCGCCGCTTTGATTTTGCCCTCAGTGCCGCGTTCGCCAAAGCCGCCCGGAACGATAATGCCATTGAACCCTTCGAGGTAGGAGGCCGCGTCTTCACGCTCAAATATTTCGGCATCAACCCACTCGACTTTGACTTTGACACGGTTGTGCATGCCGCCGTGTGTTAGGGCCTCGGTGTAGGATTTATAGGCGTCTTCTAGTTGCGTGTACTTGCCAACGATGGCGACTTTTACTTGGCCGTCTGGGTTGTGGACGCGGTCTGAAACGTCGTTCCATGTGGCGAGTTTTGGTCTTGGCGCGGGGGTGATGCCAAAGGCGTCGAGCACGGCTTGGTCGAGGCCTTCTTTGTGATAGGCCAGCGGCGCGTCGTAGATTGAAGAAAGGTCGTAGGCGGCGATCACTGATTCTGGGCGCACGTTACAGAACAGCGCAAGTTTTTCGCGTTCTTTGACGGGAATTGGGTGTTCGGAGCGGCACACGAGGATGTCTGGTGCGATACCGATGGATTGCAGCTCTTTGACGCTGTGTTGTGTTGGTTTGGTTTTCAGCTCACCTGCTGCTTTTAGGTAGGGCAACAGGGTGAGGTGCATGTAGATGCAGTTGCCGCGTGGGCGTTGGTGGCCGAATTGGCGGATGGCTTCAAAGAACGGGAGGCCTTCGATGTCGCCGACCGTGCCGCCGATTTCACACAGCATGAAATCAACCTCGTCATCGCCAACATCGAGGAAATCTTTGATTTCATTGGTGACGTGTGGGACCACTTGGATGGTTTTGCCCAAGTAATCGCCACGGCGTTCTTTTTCCAACACAGTGGAATAGATGCGGCCTGAGGATACGCTGTCTGTGTTGCGCGCGGCCACGCCCGTGAAGCGTTCGTAGTGGCCAAGATCGAGATCGGTTTCTGCGCCGTCGTCGGTGACGAACACCTCGCCGTGTTCAAACGGGGACATCGTGCCCGGATCAACGTTGAGGTAGGGGTCGAGTTTGCGCAGGCGGACGGAATAGCCACGGGCCTGTAGCAATGCGCCAAGGGCCGCAGAGGCGAGGCCTTTGCCAAGGCTGGAAACCACACCACCAGTAATAAATATATAACGCGCCATTCGTGGCTGCTCCCGTGTTTTTGTTGTTTTTTGGTGGTCCGTTTCAGTCGGCAGCAGATGCCGATTGGCCTGACACGTAACCATGTCCACGGGATTTAAGGATAATGGGATTCGGGGGGAATTGGCAAGCCTGAACCGCAAGATTTAGCGGATAAAGTTGCGAAGGCCGCTAGGTGTAGGGGGGCAAAAATGGGTCGGACCTGTGAGGGTTCGATTTTGAGTTTTTGCGCAGTGGCGCGACGTGTTTAGTCTTCCGCTGTGGGCGGTGTCGCTGGCTCGTCCTCTGCGGTTGGTGGCAAGAGGCTGCCTGAACCCAGAGGAGATGTTGTTTCGTCGTCCGTCGCGGCTGTTGCTGGCGCGGTAAGATCGCCTGTCAGCAGAGAATCATTTGCAGCTTCGCGCGACGAAATAACTGTGAGTGCCAAACATGCGATCATGAAGCCTGCGCCAAAAAACCACGTTAGTTTTGCCACTGGAGAGGCCGCAGGACGACCACCTGTGCCACCACCACCGCCACCGATGCCCAAGCCGCCGCCCTCAGAGCGTTGCAGAAGGACGGTCACAATCAAGCAAAGTGCCAGAATGAGGAGGATAACGAGGATGATATTTTGCATGTGTGCGTGTCTTTTGATCAGGTCTGTGGCCCGCGCGAAGCGGTATGGGCGGGTGAATAGCGGATTGTGGAGGGGTTGTCTAATGGGAAGTGCGTGTTTGAGGGGCAGCTTCATAGGTATTTGGAGAACATTGAAGCGGGTTTCTGGCTGTGATCTGGTGCTGCGGCGATTTAGGTGTTTCGGCCCAGCCGATGGATCGCTATACGGGGCAGGGTTTTTGAACATCACAGGACAAACGATATGGCCAATGTAGTAGTTGTCGGCGCGCAATGGGGCGATGAGGGCAAGGGTAAGATTGTAGACTGGTTGTCGGAGCGTGCCGATGTGATTGCGCGCTTTCAGGGCGGTCACAATGCTGGGCATACGTTGGTTATTGATGGGAAAGTGTACAAGTTGCACGCGCTGCCATCGGGCGTTGTGCGCGGCGGCAAATTGTCGGTTATTGGCAATGGTGTGGTGTTGGATCCGTGGCATTTGATTAAAGAAATCGCGATTATCGAGGCGCAGGGCGTGGAAATTTCCCCTGAAAACCTGATGATTGCGGAAAATACGCCGCTGATCCTGCCGATTCATAGTGAGTTGGATCGCGTGCGCGAAGAAGCGGCGAGCAAGGGCACCAAGATTGGCACAACCGGGCGCGGTATTGGACCAGCCTATGAAGATAAGGTGGGTCGTCGTTCTATTCGTGTGGCGGATCTGGCCGATGATGCCACGTTAGAAGCGCGTGTTGATCGGGCATTGCAGCATCATAATCCGCTGCGCAAAGGTTTGGGATTCGATGAAGTTGATCGCGATGAACTGATTGCGCAACTGCGCGAGATTGCACCAAAGATTCTGCCATTCGCGGCACCTGTTTGGAAAGTGCTGGCGGATAAGCGCAAAGCGGGCAAACGCATTTTGTTTGAAGGCGCGCAAGGGGCGTTGCTGGATATTGATTTCGGGACTTATCCGTTTGTGACGTCATCCAATGTGATTGCGGGCCAAGCGGCGACGGGTGTTGGCCTTGGGCCAACGGCGATTGATTATGTTCTGGGGATCGTCAAAGCGTACACGACGCGTGTGGGTGAGGGGCCGTTTCCATCAGAATTGCACGACGCCGATGGACAGCGTTTGGGCGAACGGGGGCATGAATTTGGCACCACGACAGGGCGCAAACGCCGCTGTGGTTGGTTTGATGCGGCATTGTTGCGCCAAACTTGCGCCACCTCTGGGATCACTGGGATTTGCCTGACCAAGCTGGATGTTTTGGACGGGTTTGAAACGCTGAAAATCTGTGTGGCCTATGATTTGGACGGTGAGCGGTTGGATTATTTGCCAACGGCGGCGGATCAGCAGGCGCGGTGTGTTCCGATTTATGAAGATATTCCGGGCTGGTCGGAAAGCACTGAAGGCGCGCGTTCTTGGGCGGATCTGCCTGCGGCGGCGATCAAATATGTGCGCCGTGTTGAGGAGCTGATTGATTGCCCCGTTGCGTTGGTTTCAACCTCACCAGAGCGCGAAGACACCATTTTGGTAACCGACCCGTTTGCGGATTAAGGACGACTGTCATGGCACTATCTTATAAGGCGCGACGCGGTTGGTCGCTGGTTCTGTTGTTGATCTGGTTGCCGATTTACATCGTGGTTGTTGTAACCGTGATGAATATCCTGACACGCGCGGTTGGATTGCACGGTTTTGTGCAGTTTTTGCTGTATGTTTTCTTTGGTGTGGCTTGGGCCTTGCCGTTTAAATCTGTGTTCAAGGGCATCGGCCAAGCAGACCCAGACGCTGATCCAGATACGGATCAATAAAAGCCCAGTCATCTGATTTTTGTCACATGACTGTTACATTAAATTTATATATTGGTCACAAGCGCGGGAATCACCGCGTGAAATGATGTGACCGGCGCTGTGCCGGAATTCCGGAGAACCTGAAATGGTTAAGACACCTCGCCCAAATAAAACGCTCGATCGCGACCTCAAAAGTCGCGTGTATTTAGAAGAGGCCAATGCGGCCATTCGTAAGCCGCTTGTTGCACCTGCACTGGCGGCTTTGTTTATTTTGATCGCCACGCTGGCGGCTGCTTCTGTGTTTGGATGGGGCGGCAGTGGCCTGACCATCGCAATCGCGGCGGGACTTGGCGCGTATATGGCGCTGAACATTGGCGCAAACGATGTGGCCAACAATGTTGGGCCTGCGGTTGGCGCGGGTGCGTTGTCGATGGGTGGTGCGTTGCTTATCGCCGCAGTCTTTGAGAGCGCAGGCGCGTTATTGGCGGGCGGCGATGTGGTTGGCACGATTTCCAAAGGTATTATTGATCCAAGTGCGGTTGGCGAACCCCAAGTGTTTATCTGGGCGATGATGGCGGCGTTGATTGCATCCGCGGTTTGGGTGAATTTGGCCACTTGGATCGGCGCGCCTGTATCCACGACACATTCGGTTGTGGGCGGTGTTATGGGGGCAGGGATCGCGGCTGCGGGTTTTGCCGCTGTGAACTGGCCAACGATGGGTAAGATTGCTGCCAGCTGGGTGATTTCACCTGTTCTGGGTGGTTTGGTTGCTGCGTTGTTCTTGTGGTTTATCAAGGCCCAAGTTTCTGATCGCAAAGACAAGATCGAGGCCGCACGGCGTTGGGTTCCTGTGATGATTGCGATCATGGCGGGTGCGTTTTCGGCGTATCTGGCTGTGAAGGGCTTTAAGAAGATCATCAAGATTGATCTGCAAACCGCGTTGCTTATTGGATTGGGTATTGCGAGTGTTGTTTATTTTGTGACCCGTCCGTTGATCCGAAAACAGTCTGAAGGCAAGGAAAACACCAAAGAAACAGTGCGTGGATTGTTTACGATCCCGATGATCTTTTCTGCGGCGTTATTGTCGTTTGCCCACGGTGCAAATGATGTTGCAAATGCGGTTGGGCCACTGGCAGCGATTGTTCACACTGCCGAGGCTGGCGACGTGCTGGCCAAAGTGTCGATCCCGATCTGGGTGATGGTTGTGGGCGCATTTGGCCTGTCGTTTGGTCTGTTGTTGTTTGGTCCAAAACTGATCCGCATGGTGGGTCAGCAGATCACTAAGCTGAACCCGCTGCGTGCTTATTGTGTGGCGCTGTCTGCGGCGATTACGGTGATTGTTGCCAGCTCGCTTGGCCTGCCGGTGAGTTCAACGCATATTGCGGTTGGCGCGGTGTTTGGCGTTGGTTTCTTCCGCGAGGCCCATTGGCGGGTGACGACAAGCAATTCCTATGTGGATGAGGTCGTGGCTGTTGAGGCGGCAAAAGCGGAGAAGAAAAAGCGCAAACATCGCAAATTGGTGCGGCGCTCTCACTTCCTGACGATTGTGGCCGCTTGGGTGATCACGGTCCCTGCGGCGGCGCTGTTGTCTGCGATTGTGTTCTTTATCCTGAACACGTTTGCGGGGTAAAATTCGTTCAATTGCAGTTACTTGCTTTTGTTTTTGATAAGGTCGCTTTATAAGTTAAAGCGACCTTATTGCTGAGATACACATGCCTAACAACCGCCGTTCCGATTGCCCGTTGTCCTGTTTTCTGGATCAGTGGGGGGATAAATGGACGTTCATCCTGCTGCGTGACCTTTTGGCTGGCCCAAAGAAGTTTAGTGGCTTTCTGGAGAGCGGCGAGCCATTACCCACGAACCTGTTGTCGAGCCGCTTGCTGGGGTTGGTTGAAGGCGGTTATGTGGTGAAAACCCAGTATCAGGAAAAGCCGAAACGGTTTGAGTATTCGATCACGGATAAAGGTGCGGGATTGGTGCCGATTATGTCTGTGATGGTGGATTGGGCGGTCGCGAATATTGACGATGTTGGGGACGTGCCAGCCGGGCTTGGCGATGACGCAAAGCCTGTGAAGGCGAAACCCAAGGCGAAAGCGGCGAAAGTTGATCCGCCAATTTCACAAGGTGCGTTTGATTTCTAACGCAAAGGGCCGCAGATTATTCTGCGGCCCTTTGCAATTCTAATGGCTTAACTTTAGCCGAAAACGTCGCCCAAAGCTTTGTCTATTGCGCCGACGATTTGGTCGATGTCGTCGTTGGTGGAAATCAGCGCAGGGGACAGGCACAGGGTGTTGTTTAGGCCCGGCAGGGAGCGGTTGGTCATGCCGATGATGACGCCTTGTTCCATACAGTTGGCGCAAACGGCTGCGACCAGTTTTTCGTCTGCGGCTTCTTTTGTGTCGCGATCTTTGACAAGTTCTGCCCCTAGGAACAGGCCTTTGCCGCGCACGTCGCCAACAACGGCGTGTTTGTCCATCAGCTCGCCCAATTTATCGAGACAGTATTCACCGACGTTGATGGTGTTCTGCAAAAGACCTTCTTCTTCGATGATCCGCATGTTTTCAACTGCTGCTGCTGGGCCAGCAGTACAGCCGCCGAATGTGGATACGTCGCGGAAATAGGACATGGGATCGTCAGGCGTGTCCTTGAACATGTTGAACACGTTTTCTGTGGTGACACAGCATGAAATCGCGGCGTAACCAGAGGCAACGCCTTTGGCCATTGTCACGAAATCTGGCTTGATGTCGTAGTGTTGGTAGCCAAACCAAGTGCCTGTGCGGCCCACGCCACAAACGACTTCGTCGATGTGCAGCAGGATTTCGTATTTTTTGCACAGCTCTTGGATGCCTTCCCAGTAACCTTTTGGTGGCACGATAACGCCGCCGCCAGCCGTGATTGGCTCAAGGCAGATGGAACCGATTGTATCTGGACCTTCGCGCAGGATCACGGCTTCGGTCGCTTTGACACAGGCTTCGCCGTATTGTTCTGCAGTGACGCCGAACTGGTTACGGTATTCTAGGCAGTGTGGGATTTCAACAAAACCAGGGGTGAACGGGCCGTATTGCGCGTTGCGTTCTGGTTGGCCACCCGCAGAGAGACAGGCTATTGTTGTGCCGTGGTAATCCCGCTCGCGGAACAAGATTTTGGATTTCTTGCCACCGTGTTTGCCATAAGACAACTGGCGCACCATTTTGAAGGCTTTTTCGTTCGCTTCAGAACCAGAGTTTGCGTAATACACGCGCGACAGGCCTGGCATTTTGTCGATCAACATCTTGGAAAAGATGGAGCCCGGGATGGAACCTGCTGTTTGGGCGAAATAGTTCATTTTCACCAACTGATCGCGTACGGCATCGGCGATACGTTCGCGGCCATAGCCGACGTTTACGGTCCAAACGCCGCCAGACACGGCATCGAGGTGTTCTTTGCCTTTTTGGTCCCAAACACGGTTGCCTTTGCCCTCTACGATGATGCGCGGGTCAATGGTTTCAAACGGTTTGTGCTGGATCAGGTGGTGCCAAACGTGGGCGCGGTCGTTTTCAACGATTTCTTGAATGTCATTGGTGGTCATCGAGTCCATTGCAGGCACCTTTCAGTTGTCAGAGGAGTGAGCGCGAATGATTCACGCTGGTTTTCTAACACTGAACAAAGCTGAAAAATCGGACCAATGTATAGGGCCAGAGTTTTGGCTGCGTAGGGCCAGTTTGGCCTTAAGGTAGTGCGCTCTAATTCATATCGAGCGCTTTTTGGCGCAGAATTTCGAACGGAATGATTTCAAGGGTGTTTAGGTGCGTGGATTCCAGAACCACATGGGGCGCGGCGTTATTGGCATCGGCCTGTGCCCAGCGATCTGCGCAAAGGCACCAGCGATCGCCCGCGTTTAAGCCATCAAAGCCAAATTCGGGGCGGGGTGTAGATAGGTCATTGCCCATAGATTTGGAAAATTCGAGGAATTCATCAGTGAGCAGACAGCAAACCGTGTGTTTGCCGCGATCGGCTGGACCTGTGTTGCAACAGCCATCGCGAAAGAAACCTGTGAGTGGATCTGTTGAACAGGGCTTTAGTGCTTCGCCCAAGACATTTAGGCTGTCGTCCATTTCCAAAGCCATTTTCTGATCCTTTCACAAAAAAACGGCCACCCAAAGGCGGCCGCATTTATCAGTCTATCACGCCCGATTAGTATGTGACAGTTGTTTGGATCGCATTTTCCAGCATCACGTAAGCCCAGCTGTCTTGGTGGCCGCGTTCGCTAATTTCAGCGAGCTGTTCTTTGGCGCCATCCATGTTGCCATCAGCAACCATGCCTTGGCCCATGTAGCTGCGTGCGAGGATGTAATCTGGGTTAATCGCCAAAGCGCGTTGGTAATATTCCATTGCGATTGCGGTGCGGCCCAATTTGCGGTTCGAGAAACCCAAGTAGTTCAGGACCCGTGGGTCGTCTTGGTTATCGGCAAGTTGAAGAAGGTTGATCGCATGCTGGAACTGGCCGTCGTAAGCCATGGCGCGTGCGTTGATATAAATGAAATCATCGTCAAACATGCCGCGCGATGCTTCGACACATTTTTTGGTCTTCTTGTCGTACACAAGACCCTTTTTCTTACATTTCTTTTCGGAGGCTTTTGTTGAGCTGCTGCCGCCATCGCTGGCTGCAAATGCGCTCCCTGCAAACGAGAGGCTGACCATTGCTGCGGTGACCAAAGGAAAAAATTTCATGTTATGCTCCTTCAATATGCGACCGGTCTGTCACGACGCTTGTAATACATAAACACCTTACCTCGATTTTTATTCGAGTATAGTGCTTTAACAGGTTCGTGATTGGGCGTTAGCGGCCCGATGTCCCGGTGTTGATGATAAATATACGAAGAAGTTGGCTAGGCGGATCAGTATTTTTCAGTGAAGCGAACCGAGCTGATTTGCGCCGAAAAATAAAATCGACCTGCAGAATAAAAAAGGCCCGCCAAATTGGCAGGCCTTAAATTTGTAGATTTGAACAGTTTAAGCTTTTGGCTCTTCGCTGTCGTCCTCGGCAGGGGCGTCGTCGGAAGATGGCACAGCCTCTTCCAGATCGTCGAGCGCTGCGGAACCGATATCGTCGAACAACTCGGCGATTTCGAATTCTGCTTCTGCTTCTGCTTCGGCTTCCAATTCTTGAATGGATTTGCCAGAGGCTTGCAGTTCTGCTTCTTCAGCGGAACGTGCGACGTTCACTTCGATTGAACAGATCACTTCTGGGTGCAACACAACCTGAATTGTGTGAACGCCCAAATCTTTGATCGGACCAGCCAAAACGCACTGTTTTTTGTCCAGTGTGAAGCCTGCTTCTTTTGCGGCATCAGCTGCGTCGCGGTTAGAAACGGAACCGTAAAGCGAACCAGCGTCAGATGCGGAGCGAATCACAACGAACTGTTGTCCGTCGAGTTTTGCTGCAACTGCTTCTGCTTCTTTTTTGGTTTCCAAGTTCTGCGCTTCAAGCTGAGATTTGCGGTTTTCAAAGCTTTCCATGTTGCCTTTAGTGGCACGCAGGGCTTTGCCTTGTGGCAACAAGAAGTTACGACCGTAACCTTGCTTAACCGACACAACATCGCCCATTTGGCCGAGCTTTGCGACGCGCTCTAGTAGGATAACATCCATAAGTTTGCTCCTTACTTCACAGCATAAGGCAGAAGTGCGAGGAAGCGGGCGCGTTTGATGGCTTTTGCCAATTCGCGTTGCTTCTTAGCAGATACTGCAGTGATACGGGATGGAACGATCTTGCCACGCTCAGAGATGTAGCGCTGAAGCAATTTCGTGTCTTTATAGTCGATCTTTGGCGCGTTATCACCAGAGAACGGGCAAGACTTGCGACGGCGGAAAAATGGTTTATTTGCCATGATTTAGCGTCCTTTCTTAACGTTCGCGGCGACGTTCGTCGCGGGAATTTTTGGCTTGAATTACAACAGACGGGCCTTCTTCGTGCTCATCAACTTTGATGGTCAGAACGCGCATTACGTCTTCGTGCAAACGCATCAGGCGTTCCATCTCGGCAACAGCTGGCGCAGGCGCATCTGATTTGAGATAGGCATAGTGGCCTTTGCGGTTTTTGTTGATTTTGTAGGCCATTGTTTTAAGGCCCCAATATTCGTTCTCAACAACAGTACCACCGTTGTCTGTTAGAACGGCGCCGAAATGCTCGATCAAGCTTTCGGCCTGCGCGTTGGAAAGATCCTGACGCGCAATAAATGTGTGCTCGTAGAGCGCCATTTTATCACCATATATTAGCGTGCTTCAAAACCGGGATAATCTTCCGCGCCCCGGTACGAGAGGCATCCGCGTGAAAGAGAATGTGCGGAAGATTTCAGCGGTGTAGCAGAGGGCGGCAGGAATGCAAGGATAAGTGGGGCATTGCGCGTAAAAGAAGGAGGCTGGTGCACCTGTTTGTTCCCAATAGGCGAACTCCCGCTTTATTCGTTGCTAATTTTGGAACACAGAATTTTGAAGCCCCTAGGGTTGAGGCGGCGTTTTTTGATGCTAGGGTTTAGGGATCATACATTTCGGACAAGGAAATCCCTTTCATGAAAACGACTTTATTCGCCGCCGCTTTGGCGCTTGTGGGCACTGGTGCCGTTGCAGAGCCAGCTAAATACGTGCTCGATTCCAGCCACAGCCAAATTCTCTTCTCGTATAACCACATCGGTTTTTCCACGACTTGGGGCATGTTCTCGGGGTTTGCAGGCGACATTACCTATGACGCGGCTGATCCAGCAGCATCTGCTGTTTCGGTCTCCATGCCGGTGAAATCTATGTTTACAGGCTGGGAAGCACGTTCTGGCCACTTTATGTCACCAGATTTCTTTGATGCCACAGACGACGAAGTTGTTTCTTTCACATCCACTGGGATCGAAGTGACGGGCGATAATACGGCTGTTATCACGGGCGATCTGAGCCTGAATGGCGTGACAAAATCTGTGGCATTGGACGCTGTGTTGAACAAAGCAGGCACGCACCCGATGGCCAACAAAGCTTGGTTGGGTTTTAACGCGACAACAACTTTGAAACGTAGCGATTACGGTTTGGGCGCATTTGCACCAGCCGTGGGCGATGAAGTTGCGGTTCAAATTTCTATCGAGGCATCTGCAGCTGAATAAGCACTGCCGGATATTTCAAGAAAGGGCGCCTTTGAGCGCCCTTTTTTGTGCGGATTAGTCGGCTTTTTGGGCGCTAAGTTCGAAAGTTACATCGACGTTAAAGCCAAGATTGTTTTCGCTGGCCTGTACTTCGCCCACTTTGTGGGTGCGCCGATCAATGGTGGTGGCGCCTTTGGCGGTTGCGACACCATCAACAATTGTAAGTGTGAATGGCAGATCAAGCGGTGCATCAATGCCGTGCAGGTTCAATGACCCGCTGGCCAAATGCCCGCCAGCGGTTGCTGTGATTGCCGCTGTGTAGGTCGCCGTGCCAAAACTCTCGGCGTCGAGGTAATCTGCGCCAAGGGCTTGGCCTGCGATTTGACCGAGTTCCAGTGATCCGATGGAAACTGTGACGACTAAATCGCCTGTTTGTGTGGCTTCGTCGTAGGAAATCTGCGCAGTCCAGTCTTTGAAACTGCCCGCAACATCAGAGCCGAATTGTTTGACCGTGAGGCCAAGTGTGCCTGATGACACCTCCCAATCACTGCTGACTGCGGCAAGTTCGGCGGCGTCTGCTTTGTTTTCATGGCTTTGCAATCCGATGAACGAACCGATGCCCATTGCGATGAGGTAAATCACGATTGCGCCAAAAACGGGGCCGCGCGGGTGATCGGTTTTGATGCCATCGGGCAGGGTTGGCATACCTAGAAGCATCCGGCGCAAGGTGGCGTCTTTGTCGATGACGTGGTGTTTTAACGCGCCTGCAATGTGCAAAAAGATCGAAATCGCGAGGATTTTGGTGAAGACGAAATGCCAGCCTGCAAAGAATTCGGACACGGCGGCGGATTTTGGAACCAGCGGCAGGGATTGCCCAAGCGGCCACAAGATTGGCGCAAACCCAGATGCGGCGGCGTGATGGAGCCAGCCAGACAGGGGAACAATCACCAGCGAAATGTAGAGCAGCCAGTGCACTACTTCGGCGGCCGTTGCCTCTAACTTGTGATCTGCGTTCAGAAGGCCCGGTTTTGTGTTGGTAAGCGCCCACAGGATGCGAAGCACTGCGACCAAGAAAGCGGAAATACCGATGGTTTTGTGCAGCGAAAAGACCCAAGCCGCTTGGGAAATGCCTGCCTCTGTTGTTGTGTCGATGCCGTAGCTGCCAAAAACGCCAAGCGGTAAGGCCGTGAGGATTAGCAGCGCTGTTAGCCAGTGAAAGAGTTTAGTGACGCTGCCGTAGTGGGTTTGCGAATTGCGTGCTGGCATGATCGTTCCTTCGAAATGGCTTGTTTTATTCACACTAGCAGGATGGGGCTTGGGCGCAATTCAAACTGTTGATTTGAAGGTGTTACTGGTTGCAGCCGCGCGCAGAAACTTGCATCCTTTTAGATAGCCGCATAAATCGCGGAAAAAGAAAAACGAGAGGACAGTTATGACACGGGCATTTGTATTCCCTGGGCAAGGGGCGCAAACGATTGGGATGGGGCAGGCGTTGGCTGCGGCCTATCCAAGCGCGAAGGCGGTTTTTCAAGAAGTTGATGATGCATTGGGCGAAGATTTGTCTGGCCTGATCTGGGGCGGCGATATTGCCGATCTGACGCTGACGCAAAACGCGCAGCCCGCGTTGATGGCAACATCTATGGCGGCGATGGCCGCGTTAAAGGCCGAGGGCGTGGACGTGTCGATGGCGGATTTCGTGGCGGGGCATAGTTTGGGTGAATATTCCGCGCTCTGTGCTGTTGGCTCGATTTCGCTGGCTGATACCGCGCGATTGTTGCGCATTCGCGGCGAAGCGATGCAAGCGGCGGTTCCTGTGGGTGTTGGCGCGATGGCTGCGCTGTTGGGTCTTGATTTTGCGGGCGCGCAAGCGGTGGCAGCGGAAGCGGCGCAGGGCGAGGTCTGTCAGGCGGCAAATGACAATGATCCGGGGCAAGTGGTTGTGTCTGGTCATAAAGCTGCCGTGGAACGTGCGGTTGTGATTGCCAAGGAAAAGGGTGCGAAACGGGCGGTTATCCTGCCAGTTTCTGCACCGTTCCACTGTGCATTGATGCAACCCGCTGCGGATCGCATGGCGCAAGCACTGGCAGAGGTGACGGTAAACGCGCCGTCTGTTCCGTTGATCGCAAATGTGCGTGCTGAGGCCGTAACAGACGCGGCAACGATCACCGAATTGCTGGTTCAACAAGTGACTGGATCGGTGCGTTGGCGTGAAAGCATGGGTTGGGCCGCAGCCCAAGGCGTAACCGAGGTTTATGAAATTGGAGCTGGCAAAGCGTTATCGGGCATGATCCGTCGGATTGATCGGGCGTTGGAATGCACGGCCGTAAATGATCCAGATGGCGTAAAAGCCGCTGCAGAGAAGATAGGATAAGACAAATGTTTGATTTAACAGGAAAATGTGCGCTGGTAACGGGTGCCTCGGGTGGTATCGGTGGAGCCATTGCCAAGGCGCTTTATGCGCAGGGGGCAACTGTTGCGCTGTCTGGCACGCGGGTTGATCCGCTGAACGCGCTTGCCGCTGAACTGGGCGAACGCGCCCACGTGACACCGTGTAATCTGGGCGATGCGGAGGCTGTCACGGCCCTTGCGGGGCGAGCATCCGAGGCTATGGGTGGGTTGCATATTTTGGTGAACAATGCGGGTATT
>Ga0233426_10000111_pt1 | contig 92831 bp, 113 predicted proteins | sample SI_118_April2016_6_FD_179875 | JGI IMG/M metagenome (GOLD analysis project Ga0233426, IMG submission 179875) | Seawater microbial communities from Saanich Inlet, British Columbia, Canada - SI_118_April2016_10_MG | ecosystem: Environmental > Aquatic > Marine > Inlet | place: Canada: British...
CTTCAATGCGAGATAATGTTGTTGTTGACACCCACATAAAACACCCCAACTAAATAAAGCTCAATAATAAACATAAAAAACACCCATGTCAACTGTTGTTGCGATTGTTGTGAATTTATTCAACTGTTAAAAACTGTGTATTACCCAGTTACCTTCCTCGCGGGCGAGCACAAATAAGAGCTCTTGAGGTTCCCCTTCATAGGTCGCTTGCAACATTACCACGGCACTGTTGCCATCTTCTGCGCTGAGTTCAACACGGTAGCTTGAAACGGTGCGCAATAGTGGCATGAAAATGGTTTTGTTTTCCAACAGTAAATACAAGGGGCTATGATCCCGCCCCGTGAGGGAAACCAACACGGATATGTCGTTATTTAGGTAGGCTTTCACATACGCTTTCGCGACGTCATCGGCACCAGCACCTGGCAATTTATGAAGGTGGCGTGGGTTACTGTGTACCATGGCCTGAACGGACGTACTCAGCAAGAAAAAACAAATAATAAGGGTGCGGAACATGAACAATCCTTGTTCGATGACTGAAAATGCTATGCTATCACATTTTTAACAAAGAGGACCTTTCATGAAAGCGCCCTGGACGGCTAGTCGTACCACTCATGAGCAATGAGGGACAACTGCAGACTGGCCGCGTGGATCAAGGCCGCCTTGTCGCCTGCATACATGCCTGATGTGCTAAAGGCATTGAGCTCAATGATCTTGTAGCCGCCCGCCACTTCGGCCACATCTAAGATATAGACCCGTTCATCCAAGCTGATCATCGGAGCGACGTGCTCCGCGTAAATTCTCGCGGCGAGGGGGACCTCTTTTTTGATCGCTAATTTATCATCGCCATCAAGGTATTGACTCCCCGTGACGATCTTTTGATCGGCCACGACAAAGCGGTATTCATTACCGACCGCTTGGGCTGGGAAAAACCATAACAAAGACACAGGGGACAACCCGGTGTACCGTTCGCTGTCGTACAACCACTGACTAAAGTTGCTAGCTTCTAAACACTGCGCTTCGCAGACTTTGAGCGCTTGATCAGGGCGCATGAAAATTCGCTCTCCGCCAAAGAGTGACAACATTTCGGCGACAGATCGACGGGCAACTTCGGCAAAAGGCAGTAAACAGCCTTGACTGTTCAGCAGGTGCTCACGTGGGATCTTGTGCTGATAATGTGAATAGCGATGCACCTCCTCGCTGAAAAACGGGTACATCGGTGGCCCTTCAAAATCTTCATGAAAGCGACGAACAAAACCAATGGTGCCGATCACGCCAATGATATCCACGGCTTCGCCTTGCCAAGCGTACTGTGTACGGTTACCCGGTGCCCAGTCGACAATTTGCACGGTAAAACCTTGTGCTTTGATGACCGAAACTAAAGCGTCGCCATGATCTTCGGTATCAAGGTAATGTTGCTGGAGTAACCAGCCGATGCGCATTTTCATTCGTGTGTAAACCTCAGACGTTGCCCTCTTTTGACAGTAAGCGGTTAGGCCGCGAGTTGAGCATTTTCAAATTTAACTATTAACCAACGATTGTTATTATCACAACCATACGCTTTGACGCGATAAGTGGCCACACGAGAGGCATCAACACCTAACACAATTCCTTGGATCAATTTGGCACCCTCATCAAAGACAGAGAACGGCTGATGTTCCTCTGACCATACTCTCTCTGCGTGCGCTAACGCGCCCTCCACAAAATCGATCACCGTATTCATATCATGAACAAACGTCGCATCAACATGCCAGTTGCCTGTATTATCCATCGTTTTGGCTAACTGGTAAGCATCGCCTTCGCCCTCGTCGAAGCTCGATAAAACATCATCCGTAAAGCGGGTGCGATTCGGTAGGCTCGATAGTTCAAAACAACTTAACCCTCCATCAGACAATGCCTGCTGAATGCCTTTTTTGATGATCTCATCGGTAAGTTCTGGACGGGCCGGAATCGCCTCTCCGTTTGCATTTTGTAGTGTTGTCATGTAATTCCTGCTGAGTGTTTGATAGACATAGCAGAAGTGTAACGTACCTGGAAGGGCTTGGCAAGCGTGGAAGTGCCACTGATCTAAAAGCAAGCACAAGCGCTTGATTTTTATTTATAGTGGTGCTACATTGTTGATGGGCATCCTGAGTCCAGACCCGCCACGTGGCAAAGCTATGCGTCAGGTAAAGAGCACTGGTTAACTTCATCTTTTTAAGCCAGTGAGAGAGTGGCGCTTTCGACGGCAATTAAAAAGAGAACTGATCATGACATTACCAACAAGACCGATGTTTACGCTCGTACAAATCACCCAACTTAAAAATGATCTCAAAAGACTTCGCCATGCCATCGAAAAAGCGTGTCGTGAGAAGTACGGGATATGCACCTTGCAAAATGCCTTAGCCCGTGAATTTGAGTATACGGACTTTTCCACCTTACGCTTAAACAGCACCCCGATAGAGCATGCACCATTTGACTTGTTGACCCGACTGTCCGCAGTTGAACTACTCGCTATTTTCGGTAAAGAAAACGCCAGCGAAAAAGTCGCGGCATTGGACGCACTAAATACCCGTGAAACCAAACCCAAACAACCGACCATCGCTTATGATGCGCTCTGTTTACTGCTTAGTGATGATGTTCTTGATCATTATCGACACAGTAGCCGCGAGCCGTTGCATCAAGAGATCCGCGTCAGCGATCAATCACGCTTCTTTCGCGATCTCGCCCCTGGTGATCACTTCGTTGTCACCCGTCTTTTTGGCGCTGATCGCCATTACACCGTCATGAGCAAAGGCCCTATTATGGGCGGAAAGTGTGCGGGGGTCAACTGTCTCAATATCAATGCGGGTTTATGGGCAGAGGCGAACAATGGCGGTTTTTGCAGTGGGCACGACGTCCCTGGTAGCCATACTTGTTTAACGGTTGACCGCGCCACACTTAACCTCAAAACATTATCCATCGATGGTTCAACGATCCATGGCACCTTATGTTGTGAGGGGAAAGGTACGCAGGTTTTACGCCGTGAGTGCCTGTTGCGTTTTAGTCTTGTTAATGGCCGTACGCATATTGACTACATCGTCAGTGAAGGCGTTGCGATCCGCACCAAATTTTCCGACCAAACACTCGCTTCATTAGCGCTCCGCATCGATGAAGCACGTTAAGGCAAGCGCGAAATAACAACAAAAAATAACGGGTGCACGCAGTGCGCCTTTTTTGTATCTAAGACAAAGTGGTGCTAAAGTATTGTGAGCTCACGGTTTGAGTTTGCGTGTAAAAGCTTTTAAGTGTCCGGGCCTAGGCTAGTATTGATATTGATCGGGAAAGGGCGTGTAATGTTGGGGGAAAAGCGTTGGCGGAAAACTAAGTAAACCGCCATCACCTCCAGACATTCGACACAACTCAAACGCCTGATCGGGTAAGTCTCCTTACACCGACAAGTCGCTTTCCCTGAGGGGACAGGTCAAGCGCAACACAACAACATCTCGACTATAACGCAGTCTTATTTTATCGTCAACGTTTTTTTCGCTAAATACAAATAAAAACAGCACACCCCCATTGGTCAGGTATAAAAAAGCTCCATTCTCAGTGATGGTGAGGCTTATTTGTCGACCAATATGTGCAGAGCACGTCAATGACGTCACCCGTATTTTTATTATAGGCGTTTTAGCGAGGGATCATTTACCGAGAAATACGCTGGCAATTGCATCAATGGCTTGAGCGTGCAAGGTATCAAAACGGTGGCAGAGACGGCTGGCGTTCGGTTGACGCAAGCCGAGTTTTTTCGCGACGACGTGTTGACTGTCGCCATCCACATACACGCTATGATAAAAAGACACGGCTTCTTCATTGGGCGCACGTTTAAACAAGGGGAGCAGTAACGTAACACTGGGTTTGGTGTGCTCGGTGATCGGCAATGCATCTTTGAGCGCTTTTAACGCCTGCCATTTGTGTTGGTAACGTTCACATCCGGCGCTCACCATGCGACGCATGGCGGCGTCGAGTCGGGGCGGTTTTTCACCTTTGAGTGTTTGCTCGACATACAGTTTAACCAGGGGGTTGCTGTGATCGCGAATAAACCCGGAAATCGTATGAATATTCTCTGGGCTCATGTTTGGGTTCATGCGCGAGCCCCTGCACGACTCTTTTGTGCCGTTTTCGCTCGTAAGGCCGCTAACATATCCGTGCCGCCGATCAACGACGACAACTTGTCGCTTTTCGCTTTGACGGTCATTGAACTCAACAACTGATGTTGCGCGGGCTGCTGGGTTTGTGCACAGGCTGTCAAGTCATCAAAAACCGAATGGGTCGCCAACAAAACTGATTGCTGAGTTCCTTGCCATACGTCTCTTGATGTCGTTTCACGGCGATCTTTTTTCTCCAAGGTGTTGGCTGAGTCGTAATGCCCCATGCTTGGGCAAACATAATCTAAACGCGCGATACGAGACAAGCAAATGGTAAAGCCATTTTGGATCAAAAAGACATTATGACGCGGTAAGTTCTCGGCCACTTTTTTGGCTAACGCTTCTAAACGGGTGGCTAAGTCACCAGTGGCTTCGTAATGATAGTCAACAACAGCCAATGGCATTGGGATTTCGCTGTTCGCTTCTGCCCATAAATCGCCGGTTTTCGCCGCGTAGTCACCACTAAAGTCTTCTAATTCATTTTTAAGGACGGCCATTTTATCCATGAACAAACGGGTGATCAGCGCTTTGCTGTCGTAGTCGTTATTGATAATGTCGCGCTCTTGTTTGATGGCTAATAATGACAACACTCCATCAATGTTGCGTGTTACATGCTGATGCTCTGACAACCATAGACCAAAGTTATCGGTGCGGTAGCTGCAATCATCGAAGAAATTAGCCATTAAAGCGGCGCTTAAATATTCTTTAGCGATCCCTTTGTACTGAGTAATGAATTCGGTTAACCGTACACTTACGTTACTCACTGCGCGACGAGCTACAACAGAAGGGGATAAACCATGCTCCGCGATCTGCGCTTTAATGCTGGCGCGGCGTTGGTTGCGTAAATAACGCATCGCTAACAAATGTTGCACTTTCTGCTGACGATGTGTCGTCATTGAAACGATCCCGGAATGCTGGGCAATTTGGGCGTGTGTACAGGCGGCAATACTGAACAAACCCGCCTTATCAAACGTTTCCGTACGTCTTAATGTTTTTAGCATGTACTTCTCAAAGCCCTGCGTACAGGTTAATCCTGAGTTGGTCGTCAGGTAATACACTGACGTGGTACCACTGTAACGACGTAACAAGCCAGACGCACGGTTGCTTCGCACTTGATTGTCATGCGTGGCCACCATCATATCCCAATGGCCCTTTAGCCAGATCGGGTAGATGTCATTATCAAAGACAAAACTCTCTTTACATTCTTCCTCACTCAAATAATCTGCATCATGTACATCAATGCGACATTGGCGAGTCACGGCGCTATCTGGTAACCAGTACTGCACGTTATATTCGGCTTGACCGGCTAATAATGGCGTAACTTTCGGCGTATAAACACGTAATGAAGCACGGCCAATGTCATGTTTTCCGGTGCTTTTGTTGAACTCACGTTTACGGGCAGAGAAATGCTTGCCGTTATCACTGCGTGAGCGTAATTTCGCTTCGACAAACTGTACATCACTGGTGAACACTTTTTGATTATTAAAGGCGTGGGTACTTTCGATCCCGAAGGTACCTTTACTCTCTTGACGAAGCTCAAGTAATTCTTCAACAAACATGCCCGCGTCGATCGCTTCAACATCGGTGGCTTTGTAGTAATCTTCTCTCGCCAACTCAAGCAATACTTTATGGGTTGGGCTACCAACCGGTAAACTCATCTGACGCCCCGTGGCTTGATCTTTCGCTTTTACGGTTTCAACATTCGTCGCCAAATCAATTTGGTACTGCAGTTTAAATGTGCGTGTGTGTTTCGCTCGGGTGGTCGGGAAGTTAATGGTACTGCCTAGTGCGTCAAACTGAATGTGTTTATTTTCCCACAGCTCACAGACGCTAAATGGCATAAAGTCTTGTAGGTGTTCTGCGCCTAAGTTGTCGCCATGTTCTGCTTTTAAGGCGCTAAATGAGCGTTTAGCGGGCGTAAACACCTGGGCAACTAACGCATCAGGGATCGTGCTATTTAATACGGTTTTGTCATTCCACGCCGGACGACCTTGCGCGGCCAATTTACGGTTCAATTCCGCATTAGTTAATGGATAAGGAATACGGATCCCTTTTTTGACTTGATCTAATATTTTCACCGGACGGTACGGCAATGTTGCCACGCCATGAAGCGACCATAATAGGGATAATAATACCGCATGCTCTTCAGTAAATATTTCAAACATCGGTTTTTCTAGAACACGGGTAATGTACATTTCTTTGTATTGAACACGTACATTCATGCTTAAGCTTGTGTCGCCCATGATATCCAAAACCCCTGGATCATTATCGATATCACCTGCTTGATAACGCGCGGTAAATTCTTGATGCACGGCACGACTGTCTTCAGTGATCTGTGCTGCGTACCATAACATTTTCTCTAAGGTCTTCGCTTTTAAGGTGTTCGGTTGCATGAAAACATTATTGTTGGCCGCCGGATCATAAGCACGGGCATGGTAAGCGCGGTGATCAACGTCACTGGAAATGCGCACGATATAATCACGTAAACGTTGTGTCGCATCGCCAAAGCGTCCCCAGCGTAGGTATTGTTTTAACTCAATGGAGCTGTGATCTTCTGAGGTCATCCCACAAGTTACACAGCCGAAACGGGCGATCTTCCCACAGCCTTTTTGCTCGGCTTTCTTTTGGTTGTCAATCGCCACAACTTCACAGACTTCGTTTGATCCTTCACCGTAAATGGCCAATAATAAACCAAAGTTATCACCGTAAGATGCGATGCGCTTATCAATAGCTGTTTTAGCGATTGGGTCAGTTCCAGCGTGGTTTAAGTAATTGATCACTTCCTTTGATGTCCAATCGTAGATCGGCGCAAACTTGTAGACATTACCCGTAGAAGATAAGCCATCTGCCTCGACTTGTTCGATCAGGTTGGTGGCACGTAAGTCACGTACCCCTTGTTTGCCCATATTGTTCGCACGACGCGTACTTTCTTCAGTGCGAGAGCCTGAAACAGAGACCCATACCGCGTCTTGGTATTTTTTAGGCAATGATTTTTTAATACGTTTTAAGGCGTCTATGCTCACGTCCACTTTCCAAATAATCGAGCAATCCGCGTGACGACCTGAAGCAGAGGTGGCTGGTAGTTTTTGAGCACCGGCATATAAGACCATTAAGTGTTTGTCGATCGGCGGTGAAACGATCTCAATGTGTAGCTTTACCCCTATTTCGCGACAGCGTGCTTTGATCATCTCATGGGCAAACGGTACATAACTTTGAATAGGCTCTGGCTCTAATAGCGTATCCACGGTAATAGCAACTAACGGGTGATCTGGTTCAATGATCCCTTGTTCAATGGCACGGCGCATAGCTTCAACCGACGCGTTAAACGTGGTGGACGAGTCTTTACCACATGATAAGCCTTGTTGCATACAATAGCCTTTCTCTAAAATAGCCATGTATTCGGCGATCAATGCTTCACTTTGCTCATAGGCTTGTGTTGCATTTTCTGCTTTTAATGAGCCAACATCAAAAAAGTTGATCATTGTATTGGTTGCTTTTGTCATGTGTTTTCTGCCGCTTGTGAATATATACCCACTATAACATATCAGTTACACAACGCAAGCATAACTTGCGCCGAACGCCACTTGTTATTTAATAGCGCGCTAAACTCATGTTCTTTTAGTGAGCGAATGCAACTGCATATAAAGGCAAGCTTAGCTACAACGATTTTTACGAGAAACGGTTTGACAAGCGAAACCCTACGGTGCTATAGTAACGACATATCACTTACACAACAAGTTTTAGGAGCACGCCATGGGTGTAGCAGAAAGCACAGAGCAACTTAACATTCCACAATACACGATTCTTGGTAAACAAGCGCTCACTATGACCCTGCTCGAAGGGACAGAAGGCGTTGGCTTAACGTATTTAACCAAACTTACCTACCAGCAATGTGCGGACAATTTCGACCTTGAAGATGAAAGCATCCCAGAGCGCGAACGTTTACAGCGTGACGCAGACAAAACACGCGTTGAAGCTATCTTTGCTTATTTAACGACCCGTGATAACACCATTTTCCCCTCAGCGTGTTTGATCATCACCGAATTAGAGCTGTCCGTCTTATTGGCGGGTGATCTTAAAGTGATGAAGGGCATCCTTCCGATGAGTAGCGATCGTCTTTTCATTGATGGCCAAGGGCGTTTAGGTGGGATCAAGAAGACCCTATTTGTCCGTCCTGAACTCGCCAATCACTACTTAGATGTTAAAGTAATTGTTGTGCCGACAAAAACGGTACGCGAGTCGGCTGAATTTGTCTGTCAAATTTTTTCAGATTACCACTTGGGCTTGAAAAAGCCGAATGCATCGCAAAATATTTATTTTGATAACGAAGAGCCGCTATCACGTCTGTCGAAAGAAGTGTTGGATATGTGTCAAGCGATGGACTTGCCGTTCAATGACGCCATTTCCGTTAACGGTAAGATCAAACACGGCCAACTGTACAATTTGGTGGCCGTAACGGATTTTATTCGTATTATGGTGGGCGCGGGCAATAAAAAAGACACCAATGCCTTTTTAGCGGATCAAACACAGTACGATCTGTACTTGACCTTGATTTTACAATACATCGCTGGCGTCTATCAGCACTTGCCATTGGGCGACATTCAAGCCATTGAAGACGAAAAACAGTGGAAAGCGGCTATAACTGGCAATGTATTAACCTGTGCCATTGGCCTCAAAGCCCTCGCGTTTGTCGGTCGCTCATTGATTGATGGCATGATCGCCAATGAACAATCCGCCTTAGAAACAGAGACGATAGCGAAAGTCGCTGAGCTACCGTTGACCGAGCGTGGTCATAAAGAATGGGTGAGCAAACAAATTTACCAAATAATCGAGGGTAAGTTGACCATTGTTAAGTCGTCTGAAAAACGCTTAGCCAGCTTATTGTGTTACCACATGCGCATTTTACCTTGTAAAGACTTGGCTTAGGAGGCTGTTATGAGCGAACCAATGATCATGGATCTAAAAGCAACCCGTTGTCCTGAAGCGATGTTACTGGTGAGAAAAGCCATTGAAAACGCCGTTGAGCAAGAGTTTTCAGGTTCGGTATGTATCCACACGATTGAGCAGAGCATGAGTCGCGACTTACCGTTTTACCTCAACAGCCAAACGACGGGGGTTACCCTTGTAAGCACCGGAAACATCCCATTGTCGGCCACCTTGCGTGTCGATTGGTTAAACTCAGCAGAAGCGCTCGAAGAAGAGCTTGACGGGATCGAAAAGATACAGATATTCACCTTGACCTTTTAGCGCCAAGGGGTATATTTACGCATTACGCCGTGGTATACTCCGCGGCTACCAAAACAACAAGGACGTAAGGGCCTATTTATGAGCACATTACCACAAGGTGTACAAGACGACCTCGATGACAACTTCTTTTTATCTGATGCTGAATTTGGCCTTGATGGCTTTTTGCGTTTCAAAGCGGATGACGAGGTAGAGGGCGCATTTAAGATCAAATACGGCTTTGATAATTTCTCTGTCTATATTGACGATCACCGATTACCAATGGGCGAACAGTACGGCACCATCGACGTCGACTTCATCGATGAAGAAATGCAAGAACATGTCGTTCGCGGCACCTATGGAAGTCTGGATGAATTGTCGGAGCTACTTGAACACGACTCCAATGAAATAAACCGTCGGATCGCCGAATGTTATTTTTATCAAGAATACTGTCATGGCTGATCAACCACTTTCCACGCTAAGGTAAGGTGTTTAACATAGAGGGAAAGCACCGTTTTAACGGTGCTTTTTTCTTTATTTTTTTTGCGTATCCGCACTTACCCTTCCCCGTAAAACACACCCAGCACCGTCGCACAAAAAAAAAGCCCCTCAATCGGCGCTTTTCATAAAATTCGACTATGATACATTTAAGAAAGAAAAAAACCTTGTTTAGCACCCATTAGCGATAAAAGAGAAGAACGATATGAGTACCGACACCCCACACCAGAACAGTTACGAACTAGGACAATTTAGCCGCGCACAAGGGTTATCTCTTTCCAGCAACCCTCATCGCAACGTACAAGAGCACGTTGAGGTGTTTTTAGCTTGGGTAGAAGGTTGGAATGATGAAGATGAGCGGCTTTGCTCGGCTATCCTTGGGATTAATTAGACCCTTTATTCATTACTTCATTTAAAAACTGCGGCAAACGACTCGGTGGCGCGGCAAAAAGGGCTTCGTAATCCTGCTTTTTACGACATTTTTGGATCGTATACCCCCGCGACCCCATGAACCAAACAAACCAATCGATTGAATACTGATGGCCGCTGATCCAATCGAGTCCAACCAATGCGGGATGTTCACGATAAGCGAAAAACAACCCTTTAAAAAAATCTTTTTGATCATGAAAATCGCGTAACCAAACGGGTAAGTTCCTGCCGGATTCTAACCAGCGATAGCATGCTTGATAGTCACTGGCCCTCGCCGCGTTTATCTCAGGCGGTAACGGTCTAAACAATAGCTCCATTTTTCGCTTTTGCAACGTGTAACCACAACGGGCGAGCCCCGGTAAAAACACCTGAAAAAGATAGCGCTGCCCATCATTCAATGAAAAGGTGCGTCTATGGGTACTGTCTTGGTAAGCCTCATACATATATTGTATCAACAGGGTTTGTGCTTCTTCCTGACGTAAAAATCTGGGCAAATGTTTTTGTGCCGAGATCCAAGCGTGAACAGTCATGACGATTCCTTTCGGGTTGAACGTATTAGTGGTGATAGTAGTAGCTCGGCATGCCCAAACGACAACCGTGCGTTTCGCCGAGGGTGGTCAACAAATGTGTCCACAACTCGTCATCCTCAAAGCGATCTTCGGGCGCATGCCAGCACCCTGGGCTCATTTCTCCCTCTAGCGTAATGATATACTTGCCGAGTTGAGATTCACTGATCTTAGGGTGGCGGTAGCGCCTACCAGAGACGGGGTTATCACGCAAGTAAAGGGTCAATGCGTCGACAATCTCCTTGCGCCGCATTTCTTTAGACCCCGCGGGCTTGGCAGCTTCAAAAAAACTCATCGCCTCCGTAACAGGGAGATGAAATATCGGCAATAACGGCTCAGCCGCGATCACGGTAAGGGCCACGCCGTTGTCCGGATGGACATGCACGACACCCACGACCATTCCTTGGGTGTAACGATGCCCCTCACGGGTAAACGAGTGGTTTAATTGATAGGTTTGCCCGTAACGGAACGGGTTGACTTCTTGCTTCGCCATCGTGGCCTCGGTACAATAAATTAGTTGTACCGAGTTTACCGTGAAAAAAGACGTTTGTAAAGTACTAGCTATCTTTTTGGTTAGGCCGTGTCGCTTCAATTAACGTCATCAATTGCGGCAATAACGGGGCGATATCCATATATTTAGCGGCTTCAATAATACGCACTTTGAGCCGTTGCTCATGTTTCAACTCCAACACCCCGACATAATAATTGGCCAGCGCATAAGCGATCTCTCGAATGACAGAGCTTTGATTGATCTGCACTTCACGTTTCACGGTTTGAGGCGCGAGACGTTTGGTGATATTCAGATCGCCATCGTACGACAAGTCAAGCCCATAAAAAGGCACCGTTAAGAAACGATCACTGTCATCGCCCGCGACCAACTCCCCCAATCCACGGATCGAAATTTCGGGGTGTTTTTCGTGCATGATCCCGATCAAGACTTTTGCCACGCGATCACAATCACGCGCATGGTTGATTTTTGAAATGCACGCTAAAAAAGGCTTGCAAATGGTCTCCCGGATCACGAGTGCGCGTTGTTCAACCTCGGCAGACGAGTCAAGAACCCCTTCGACATGCATGGCTTTTTTAGCCTCCATAACGGCGGCTTTTCGTGTGACCGCATCGAGTACCGTTCGACAGGTAAATACATGTAAGAAATCTTGATCTTCGGTAAGCTCTTTCATGGCTAACATCAATTCACTGGCAAACCATCGGAGATCTTTAGGTGCTCCTGCATGGGTAAAGTTGGCGATCATGAACTCTGACAAACGCTCGGTGAACGTGATATTATCGTAGTCAAGTACATTGGTGATCGCTTTATACAATAAACGGGAATTTAGACTGTCCGGATCTCGGCGATACGTATCGCGGGTGCGCAGGCCATCTTCGATATCATCAGGGAGCACATGCACATCGGCATAAACATAAGAAACCCCCAGGTGTTTTGCTTGCAAAAAATCGTCCAACCACAGGGACTCAAACGGTTGCATTAGGAGCTTTTGATCAAAACTTCGCAGGGCATGCTCAAGCGCGTTGGCCAACGTTTCTGCTTGTTCTACTCCCGCACAAAAGGCAACAAGTCGATCGCCATATTGTTTAAATGGCTCGGGTTGCGGTGTGAGTGTCGCCAATAATGGTTTGACCAACATTTCCACTTTCGGGATGTACGCCTCGTTATAAAACTCAATCAAACAAGCACATGGCGTAGTGCTGGGTTGGTTGGCACATTCTTCTTGTATGACGCGTGCAAAGAGCGCGTAGTTGTGTTCCATAGATATTCCCCTGATCCTGCACTCGCAAAGGCGAGCACGACTATGTTTACTTAAGACTATGTCACTTGCCTTTTTTTAGCGAAGTTATTTCCTATTTTTCGGACGACAAAAACCTTGCTTATTTCGTGTACACGAGTATAATAAAGTCATTGTTAGCGCTCTTGGGAAACAGACAGATGAAAGAAAAACACTCAAACGAAAATATTATCACTCATACTGTCGCTCGCTTTGTTGCCCAAGCCATTACCGATCAGGTGGACAAAAAAACCATCATCAAGCAGACAGAAACGGAAATTGAAATTCGCCTCAAGCCTGTTCATATCGACGTCGCAACGCTCAAAGCCAGTGTCGGTAAAAAACGTAACCATGAAAGCGAAGTCGCTGACGACATTCAATACTCGTTCGCAGACAATGAGATAGATCTGCACGCGACCGATGAGAAAATGGTAAGCGCTCCGAATGCCCTTTTGATGACGCGCCCAACGACGTTTCCGAGACTTTTTACGCGTTATGTTGGCACGTTGGCTATGATAAAAACAGTACCTCTCAAGGGGGTATCTTGGCTCGTGGGCGCCAAAATGCGCTCACGTAAACGCGCGTTAAGCACGTTGAGTCATGATTTTTTACAAAACCCTCAACGTAAATTCCCGAAGCTTTACCGTGACTTATGTGTCTTTCGTGATGACGGCCATGAGATCTAAAATAACAAAATAACCGCTACGCGACTTACTTGCGAGTCTGGACAAAATAAACAAAACCGATCTCAAACAACAGAAGGAAAACCCGCATGGGAACACGAATAAATTACCTTGTAAAAGCCACTAAGTCTGATGAGTGCATTTGTGCCTCATTGTATAGCAATAGCTCACACAACGATATTGATGCTGAGCAAATCTTTCGTGAACTTGCCGAAGGCGCACTGGGTCCTAATGGTTTCATCCCCGATCTGATGGCCTGCAAATACCCGAGCAATGAAGGGACGAACCGAGCCGGCGACTCCGTATTTACCTTTGACTCAACCTGCGGCGACAACGAAAAGATCATCCTCGTCTATTGGGACTACGACGTGATCGGCCGAAACCCAGACGCTATTTTCAGCGAAGTGTCCACCATTACCTCTACATGGTCGCAGAATTAAAGGGGTATTTTTGTTGCGGAATGTCCGTGTGTTTTTTTTAAACCCGTGACGCAATAAACCTTGCAAATCTCGTGTACACGAGTATAATGATACCATATTTAAACGAAAGAGAGTGTCTTTAATGAGTGATTTAAAAAACAAATGGGCGGCGAAAGCGGCAACATTATTGGTGGGAAAGAAGATAACTGCAGTCCGTTACTTAACCAAAGAAGAAACAGAGGAGTTAGGTTGGCAATGTTCATCATTAGTGATCATCTTAGAGGATGGCTCGTACATCTTCCCCTCGTCTGATGATGAAGGCAATAGTGCCGGGGCGCTTTTTACAAGCTCAGAGTCGTTACCGACAATCCCTGTTATTCGTCAATAACCCTATAAGGAAATCTTTTATGAGCGACGTCTTGATAAACCCCACGTACACCCCAGCTATTGGTGATTGGTTTAACCCAAAGCAGTGGACATGGGCACAAGCACACCCTTGGATCTGTAAAGTTGAAACCTGCGGCATTCCTTTTAACAAAGCGGACTTTACCAAAGCGCAGACATTCAACCACGTGATCCTCATAGACCCTTGCAATACGGTTCGTCGCCTCAGCAAGGAAGACTGTGGTAAGTACGCGAAACGAGAGATCACCCAGGAAATCGCCCTATTTGCTCCATAACGGGATCTGTCAGTAAAATAAGGAGCCTCGTTTAACGGGGTTTTTTTGATCTCAACGGGAAAAGATCACGAGGGGTTTTTGGTTACGGGCTGTTTTACGAGGTTGATAAAAAATCCTTGCATATTTCGTGTACACGAGTATAATGAATGTACATTCAAAAAGAAGGAAACTACTCATGACCATATTTAAAGTTGAAGGGGCTGGCAGTGTCGCAACAGAGCACTTGGCCAACTGCCGCATACGCACACGGTTTAAAGATGCCGAAGGGAATAAAGTGTTTTTTGAAATGACCGGTAGCGATAACTATCGCAACACGGGCAAAAGCGTTGGCTTTGTTACTGACTGTTTTTACGTTACTGAAGACGGTAATGAAGATCAAATCAGCCTTGAAACTAAGTCTATGCCATACACTCAAACCGGGATCGTAGACTTTATAAATAAGTACTTTGGCAATGCCTTTACCAGTATCGAAGTCACCAATATTTCCGTACATGGACACAATGACTGCTTTTGTTAAGTAAAAAATAACGAGTAAGGTATAGCGTGGTGGCATGTGAGCCCAAAGTGTGTAAACACTACAAAAGAAAAACCGTAAAGATCCCTTTCTCGGACAAGTCTGCTGAAAGGTGTGGTTTCATTAAGTATTCATCCGATGTTCATGATGTTCTTCGCGCGAAAACACCCCGCTAACATAATGTATTTCAAAACAATCCAGCGAAGAGGCAAACATGAAAAAAGCAGGTAACGAGGGGCATCCAAAAGCAGACAATAAAAACTTGAAAGACCTTTCCCTGTTTCCGCACGCGAAGGCGATTTTTGCATCCGCCGAAAGCACGGCTTACATCGGCTGCGAAACAAACCAAAGCTCTAAACGACACCTTGTTTCACTCAAGCAACGATCACAGATAAAACAATAAAAAACAAATAATTAAAAAAAAACACTGTGCGGCAAGCGACGCCCTGCGCCTCGTGGGCGGCGTAGAGAGGGTTTTCTTAAGCTGGCCTCTGCAATTGTGATATAATCATGGAAAATTCTTGAAAATCATATCACAGGGAACGCGTATGAGCACTGTACCATGGTTATTGTCAGAAAAATTTGCCGCCACTAAACCGATGAGCACCGCAGATGAAGTGCACTATTGGGACTCTATCCCAACGGCCACCTATTTAGCGCTGGCCATCCAGCTGGGTCAAGGCAAATCGTGGGTTGAACGAACCCAACTTGCCGACATTGTACGAGATATTCGCTACATCACTAACCCCGACAGAACACGGATCCGTCCGCACATTGATTTACGCTGCCCCGACCTAAACCAAATCGTCAAAGCGGCGTTTTCTGAAGAACCCGAACACCCCGCCCATACACAAGCATTGAATGTGATCACAACCTGGCGCAACAAAGACGCAGAAAACGAGTCGGAAAAAAACATCCAAGCGATCTTGGCGCAAACACACGTTAATATCAACCCGCGCTCGCTCGAAAAACAATTGTTGATCTTATCCTCACCGGAACGACTTCGCATGGTTAATGAGCATGGTTTAACCCAAGCCGGTGGCCGATATGGGCAAACTGGTGATCGTCAGTCGTTAAACCTGACACTATTAAGCAGTGAATTGCTCGAACGGGGCAGATATGTTGCGACCCGCTTACTGTTTAAAGATGATCACGATCGCTTATTCTCCTGGGAAGCCAGTGGCGATGAAATACCGGACGTAAAAATCGGGCAAGCTTATGGTTTATCAGGTGTCTTTAAAGGGCACAGCGCTGTCAATGGCCTAACAGTCAATCAATTGATCCGCTGTAACCACATCACGACGCCTGATGGCGAGCCCGTGCCTAAACGCGCGGCTGCCGTGCAATCGACATCAACACAACCGGATGCGATCATATCACTGCCAATACCGCCCTTTCGTTATGGTGAAGTCATCGCCGCTAAAGATGCGCAAGGGACATTACTCGTCTTCCCCGAAAAAGCGGCTCGACTGGTCAAAGATTTCGTTATCGCCCTCCCTGCTGACGAAGTCATCGCGGCCAAAAGCGTGGGGAAACGTTACCCAGACGCCTTCCCCATCGACGACAGCCCTCTCGGAATACGTAAAGCACAAGACACGATGGCGCGTGCCGTCGCGGGCAGTGTGTTTGAGGCAAGTTATTTGCCGATCACTCATGCGATCGGCGGGGTTTATTCAAAATATGCAGGGCAATTGAGTGAACGACAGATCACCAACAAAGTCAATAAAGCACTAGAGGGACAAGGTGTTCGCATTCGCCTTGATGTCGCTGGTGAAGATCCGATGGCGGCCGCCGCGTCGGTCATCAAGCAATTAGAACCCGTTAAACTGAAAGCACCTAATGAAGATCATGGACAACGGGCGCAAGCGCACAACAATGGCATGCGCCATGGTTGGCGAAGCAGGTAGTCTTAATCTCTCTGAAAGACCATTTTCGTGACGTCACGAAAATGGTTACAATTGGCTCAGGAGGATGATGTTATGCTCAACCGATATGCCTGTTATCTTATTGCTAAAAATGGTGAGCCGGGAAAATCTCCAATAGACTTTTCTATTTTAAACAAGCATCTGCAGAAAAATAATCACTACACTCCATGAATGATTTCCATCTGAAATAAATGGATCTTATGTGCGGGTCGTTAACCGAAAAAAAATAAAACTTGCATAACCCGTGTACACGAGTATACTATTCACCTTATGGAGACGAAAGTGCATTTAATCTCGACGAGATACTGCTCATCTTGAAGCGCTACTGCAAGCGTTTTTAGACAATGAGGCATCAGGCATGCGATAAAAAATAACGGGCGAAACGGCCTTCTTTTTACAAAAAAACAGGTAAATAACTATGGGTAAACCCAACAAAGTAGAATCAAAAGACGACAGGTACAATAAAGGGCGTGAGGCGGCCTTTCGGGTAGAGATCACGGCTGCAGACTCCCCTGAAACGGCCGAAAAAATCCGACGAATGAAGGTGGAGTTAAATGGGATCTCCGGCTCCGCGAAACAAGGGATTGTTGATCTCTATGATTTTGCCAATAAACGTGGGTATTTTGACGACTGGCGCAGTCAAGCAGATAAAAAAGTCACTCCGGAGAAATAGACATGGAAAATACGGATGCAAGCAATGACGACCCCATTGTTCTTTTTAAGTTAAAAGATTACACCACCCAAATCGTTGGCCGCTGGAGTGTTAAGCTCGGCTGTCTTTATGTGCAGCGAGGTGATGGGACGTGTTACCGCTATGGCGGATTTGGCGTGGAGCACTTTCAGATATTGAGCCAAGGTGATGCTCTTATTGGTTATGATGCACAACATTACATCGATGCCATTTGCGCAGGCAAGTACGGTAAAAAAACGTACCCTCTTTTCCCCGTTTCCGAATTTGATACGCTCACCAAAGAACGTCTTATCATCGAAGAAAGTAAGAGCACTTAAACGTTACCGAAACAAAAGCCACCGCGCTTTCGGGTAAGGTCAGGTTACGAGGGAGCTACGCTCTCCTCGTGAGGGTTTTTCGGCAACTTAACTTGTCAGATCGCCCAGCCCAAGTTTTTCGCATTCCGCATGCAGATCGAAATTGAGCGCCAATTCGCTTGTTAAGTCGCGTCTCTCGTTGTTGGGTGAGGTTAACTGGTATTTTTTTGCCCGAATGCGCGTAAAATGCCCTTCATCAATATAATTTTCCTCAATGAATACCATCCCCCATGACTCAGGCTTGTAATTTTTCGACCAGTAATACACGCCGGCACCGTGATCGTAATACTGTTTGGCGCGACGGATACGCTCTTTATCCGATTGGACAGCCATCGGGTGGCAGGTGATGTTTGACATCCATCCAGCACCATGCATAAATTGATGTTCACTGGCGGCCTTCGTTGTGCAAGCGACAAGTTCCCAGTAGCGCCCTTCTTTACGAAGAATTTTCGCTTTCATGCCTAGACCCGGCTTGGTGACCAACATATCGTTCTCGCCAAGGTTTTCCATCATGCCGGCGATGCTTTTAAGTTTAGCGCGACGGATCAGTAAATCAGAATGCCAAAAGGCCATCTTTCCTTCGATGTATAAAAAGGCAAATTCTACTGCTAGTACCATGTGGAACATCGGTAAATCCAAATTCTCGTTGAAATTAATCTCAATAGCGCCGTCAATTAATTTGGCTTTTTTAGCGCGAGAATCACTACCAACAAGAGGCGTCCAGCCCATTTCCTTGACCAACTTCTGCTGAACTAAACACCATTCAGGGTCAACATTCCAACAAAGCCAGAGCTTGTCATGGCCTTTACAGATCTTTTTCCATTCGCGAGCCACATTGAATAGCTGTGTCATATCTAACTGACCGCCTCGCCAATTTCCTTTACCCGTAAGGAACCGTAAATCTTCCTTGATCTTTTCTTCATTAAAAACGTCCATATTTATACTTCCTTATATAAGTGAAATTGCGAATACTATTGCTTGGTAATTTTAGCCAGTTGGTTGACCCATTTGTCAATGAAAAACCTGGCACCGGTCATGCCGAGATGATCATCGTCAAAATAAAACAACTTGTTGTTTATTGCCGCCGGGCATCCGGTGTCATGACAAAGGATATCGTAGCTATCGATTAGTGTGACAAGTTTTTGCTCAGACAGTGTCTTTATCATCGCCAGTGCAACCGCATTACGTTCTTCATAATACGCTTTGCTGGTCGCCAGCGCTGTCGGAATTAAGGTTTCTGCCGTAAAAATGTGCATTGGCGAGAATACTTTTTCAACGTGCCCCTGTAATTCTGGGATCGGGGTGATCATATAAACGCGTTTCCCTTTGGCCACCAATGTTTTAACGATGGTGGTCATATCTTTTAAATAAACCGCTATTTTTTCTTGATCTGTCGCTGCTTCATCATCAAGCATAAAATCGGCGGTGATGACATCAGGGATCTCAGGGTAATCGTGTGTATTCTCGCCAAAAAGGTATAACGTGTGGCGGAACGCCAGCACAACGTTTTTTATCTCAGCATCGTTGGCGATTGCCTGTAAGCTTTTCAACATATCACGCTGGCAATTTCTGAGCGTGTAGGACAAGACAGGCGGACACCCTGAATGCGTGTATTGTTTTAGCGACGTCTTCGTTTTTTTCAAATGCTCAGCAAAGGCATAGGAGAACTCCACACCATGACTATCTCCTAAAACCGCCCACTCGACGTTGTTTTTGCCGAAATAGGTACAACCGGTCTTTCCGTTTGCATGGCAGGCATCTCGTTTAGGGCTGGAGGTATCAAACACAACATTTGAAAAAGCAGAATATCGCTCAGGAACCCCTTGTGTAAGGTGGCCAACTAAGCCTAAAGAGGAGAATAAACCTAGCCCAAGGATCGCGGCGACAAAGATGTATTTTCTCGAATATTTCTCTTTTTCTCTGAACGGCGACTCGACAAACCGGTAGCTGAGTATTGATAACACAAAGATGGTGGCAATGGCTGAGATCATCATCATTATCGTTGGCTCCTGCAGAGTTTTCAGTCGAACGAAGGCAAGTACCGGTTGGTGCCACAAATAAAGCGAGTACGAAATCAAGCCAACATGGACGAAAAATGGATTCGCCAAGAAGGAAAACGCGACGCCTTTATTTGGGGTAAACAAAATTATCAGGCACGTTCCCAGTACGGGGATCAGGGTAAATGCTCCGGGGTGATCCACATTTTCTGGCCAGAATAACATCGAGGCAAGTAACGTGATCACGCCAAGTGTCGCGATGCCATCATTTTTCTTGGGGGTCAATGAATCTTTATAAAGCATGATGGCACAGAGTGAACCCGCCATCATCTCCCATGCTCTCGCGGTTAAGAGATAGAATGAGGCAGATGGATCGTCGACGTTATAGTCCAGCGCTATCATAAAAGAGGTGACGGCGATCAAAACGATCGCAGAGACGGTTACGGCAAAGCTTCTTTTGAGTAGGAGCATCAGTAGCAAAGGAAAAATAATGTAGTATTGCTCTTCTATCGCCAAACTCCAAGTGTGTAAGAGCGGTAGCGTTTCAGCGGCATTGGAAAAATAGTTTATTTCCGTGTAGAAGAAATAGTTTGAAAAAAAGGCCGTTACCGAGAAAAGACTTTGAGAAAACTCTTTAAACATGGGCGGGGTGATGGTAAGGAAGGCGACCAGGTATGTTACCCCGAGAACAATAAAGAGGGCCGGCAGTAACCGTCTAGCTCTACGTTCATAAAAAGTTATCAGGGAAAATCGTTGTTGGCTTATTTCGTTAAGCAATATTGAGGTGATCAAGAAACCACTGATCACAAAAAACACATCAACCCCTAAAAAACCTCCTCGAAAAAATTCAAATCCAGCGTGAAATAATATCACAGGCAAAATAGCGATGGCGCGAAGCCCATCTATGTCTTTCCGATAATCCATTATCATCTCTTTTTTTCATCCATAAAAATCAAACGGATTGTAGCACGTCTTTAATTGTTATTCTAAAGAAAATGGTTAAAATAAGAAATTAATTTAACCGGGGGTGTTTTTGGGGAGGATGAAGCTAACGCTTGTGGCGTTTTTCGCGCTTGAAAATCGATAGCCGCCCCATACTCTTGGCGCGGGATCGAAAAAGTCTTGATGGGTTTTTAGGTGATCATTGATACGTGATGCGATCCAACGCGATCTCCCCTGGTTGTGACACATTAACATTGGTGTTTATCAGCTTGATTTCTGCGTTCACCTCAATCGTCGAGATGACTCGAGCATAAGGTTCCAGTGTCACTTCGGGTAGCGTGATCCATTTATCCTCAACACCGTAGCTGACCCTGTCTTGATCATCAAAACTGATCCTTGGAGAAAACGTATAACGATTTTTGCTGGTATTAAACCATTCAAGTGTGATGGTTTTAACAAAAAGTGGCGAGCCGCTAACGCCTTGAAAATTATAGCCACCATCGGCGCCAACAACGATCCCTGCGCCTCCGCTCAAGCTACCTGTGTAGCGATCTTTAAAGACGGTGTTCCATGGGGAATTGTCAAAAACATGTTCGTTGTCACGCTGGTAAAAATCAACCAGCAGATTTTCCTTCGACGTAAGCACGCTTTCTTTTTCGCTGATGAGCGTAATCCCCTCAACTCTTAATCGTTGCGTACTGTTCGGTATGTTGATATTGATCGTATCGAGGCGATCTTTAACAAAGTCTTTAACCGGTACGTTCCAAAACATTCGCTCACCAGCGTTGATCACAAGGGGGCGCAAATCAACCCACCAGTCTGCCGCATTTCGTCGGCCACTTGATTCCGAGCTGATGGCCGGCATAACCTCAAACGGCACATCGCCGATATTCTTGATGGAGAACCGCACCACGTCCAAGTCGTCAAAAGGGAGTGGTGTTCCCGATACTCCTTGGTAGTTGTAGTCGCCATTAGAGCCCGACACCGTCCCTATCCCTGTCGCAGAGTACCCCACGTACTTGTCCGATAGGATAGTGTTCCATTCACGGTATGGCATCGTTGATGCTTCGTTGCTGTGGTGGAAGTTGACCAACATTTTCTTGTGACAACTCGGGGACACTCGACAATCATAAGGCTCTATATAGACTTTTATAACTTTTCTGGCGAGGAGTTCACCATCTTCCCCTCTCGCTTCAATGGCCGCATCATAGGCGCCTATGACGTTAGAGCTGAAGGTGATAGCGACGCTATCTTTTGATGTTTTCAAAACATTCCAGTCAAAGTCATCATTCCCCGTCACGGTATACGTAACGCTAGAGGACATGCCTTTTACGGGAAAGTTTACGGTCGTATTGGTGGACTGGCTTAACGCCACGGATGATGGTCCCTCAATGATCCAGTGCCACGTATTTTTATGATAGTCATAGCTGATTGTTTTTACCAAATCAACCCGTTTTACCGAGGCGCCTGATGCCGTCAATACCAATTCATCATCTTTTGGATCATGGGCGTAATTACGGGTGCTTTTATCGACAACCGAGAAATAAATCGTCTCGCCTGACATGAATCTATAAAGATCTTGCTTTTCAATACCGAATCCCGCCCAAACTTGGTTATAGCCATTTTTAGGCTTTACGATCAGGTTGTCTACATTATCGTGCTCAACGAAAAAATTTTGCACGGAAATAACAGGGGTAGACGCTGCGACGTTTTCATTCGTGATCGGGTTAAAACTATACGTCAACTGGAATTGAGCCGCGCATTCGCCGCATTTATATTTATCTTCGAAACTGATGTCGAACTTGCGAAATTCAGGATCAAACCCGATCCCCACGTTAGAGATCGTTTCTTCATTTTCGTAAGGTTGATAGTTCGTTTTCCATTCGTCCGTACTGAACGTATAAGGCGATGGTTTCCCCGCCGTTTCACTGAACACCAAGGAGAACGCTGTTATTCTTTTGAAGTACGCCAATGGATCATACGGCGCGTCGAAGCCACCACTGGGGAACCCTTTGTTTACATAATTGTTTTGGGCATTATTGTGTGATGGGTGTGCGTCAAAGTTTACTTTTACCCATCCTCCATAGGCTCTATTGGTGACGGTGTGGTAATAGTGATCACCTCGCGAGTCATCAATAAAGGTATACCACGACAATGTTTTTTGGGGCGAATTGGCATCTTTGGCGACGTTTGAAAATCTCGCGTGCCTGTCTGGTGATGAAGGGTACCATACCCACACACTAAATCGGTTTGCGCCCTCAAATTTACTGATCGGCGTTGTGGTGGTCGGCATGCCGTAAAAAATAGCCGCCCAGCCCGGTAAGTTTTTGAATGAGTACAGTTCAGGATCGTTCATTGACAAGGCCGTTTGATACGTCTCTATCTCACGTATATCCAAGCCTGAGTTGATCAAATCACCGTTCTCATCCAGGTAACTCCCTCCGGTAAGCGTCACCCCAAGGGCGTTGTTACTTATGCTTCTGGCGTTTTCAAGAAAAATGGTACCTGTTCTTAGGTATCCCATGTGTGCAGATGAATAAGGACTGTAATAGATATACAGCCGTTCACCGTTAAGTTTGCAAAGTCTCCCTTGATTGCTACGGTTTTTGGCACAATCACCCTCTGAGCCAACATAAGAGAAGCCATCACTTCCGTTTTGCATCTGTTTGTCGTCAAAATCAAAGGTAACAAAATCTTGCTCACTCGCTAAGGTAAAGCCTGAAAAAAGTAAAAGGGCGGCGAGTGCGCTTTTGAAATAGAAGGTAACCATTATCCTCTCCGTATACGTAAGAATGAAAATCATTCTATCACAAAAATAGTAAGTTGATTGAAATAAGTCAATTATTATAGCATACACCCTGCATGCAGTTTGCTTGCAAACTACTCACCGTTCCTCCTAGATAAAACTTGCAATTTGTCGTGTACACGGATAAAATAAGGTTATATTCAACGTTTAAGGAAAATGCTGTGACGACATTAAAAAAAGACACAAAAAATTCATTATAAAAGTCACACCGCCGCAAACGAAGCGGTCGTTGGACGAGTGGCTAGATTTACCGTTAACTGGCTAATCGCCTTGAAAGATGATAAACTCTTGTTACGTAAAATTATTATTTAAAAACAAAGTGTTTATACAGAGCACAGAGGGATAACACCATGCGCATTAATTTAAACACCTTAACCGCTTTTGAGATCAATCAATTGGTGATGCAAGGTTATTGTTTCGGGCAACAGATCACGTATGAGCCTCAACGCGAATTCTGTGACATCTTAGAGCTCATGGATGACACCTGCTATTTTACGACAGCCTCGGGCAGTAAACAGTCGTTTAACCACGCCTTGAGCGAGCAAATCAGCGCCTTCATTTCAGAGTACAAAATCAACATTGCCCATGAGAGTGACAGCGTGACCGTTTCGAGCGCCGAGCAACCGGACATCGACGCGGTAACGTTGGTTAACGCAAGTCATCGTAAAGCCATTGCTTTTCTCGTGATCTTAATTTTCGATCGTTACAAGAAAGCCTATACCGTAGAGCCTTTACAATCCACTGATAACACCACCCACGCTGAAACGCCATAAGGAATGAGTATGTCGAATAAAACCGTTAATGACTCCGCAAGTGAATCCATAAACAAGCCGCACCCGATGGCGACCTTATCCGTGATCGTCTTGCTCGTGTTGTCCTTATGCTGGCTGATCAGTGGCATGTTGAATACGAGTGCGCTTACCGCGTCTTTAGAAGAAAAAAGCCCCACCCACAAAGTGATGTTGGAGACGTACTTTGCATGCAAAGGTAACCGTTCACAATGTCGTCTTTATGCCTTGGAAAGTGTCAAAGCAAAAAAAATGGCAAACGTCGACTTGACTTTTAATGATATGGAAATTCATCTTAATGCGCATTATCGCAAATAACATCCAGGCGTTTACCGAGGAGTCACAAGCGAATGAGTGATAGCACAGAAAACAGCACGGCGATCAAAGCACGACTTCGAGTGTTGATCTTACCGTTGATCGACGTACAATACCACAAAGACGCCAACCAATACCTTCATTACATTAAAGGGTTGGGGAAATACGGCACGTTAGTGGCCACGTCACATTTTAACAATGTCGCTGGCAAGGCGTTGGACGCGAGTATTGATGCGAGTATTGATGCGTATTTAACCCAAGCGTCCGTCAAGAAGCTCTTACTATTAGAAAAACACTTTATGGAAGCCGCTAGCATTGCGACCTCCTCACGGCACCCAGAATACACATGGACGGTGATCGGTGAAGATATTGTCGTTTGCCATCACCAAAACGAGATCACCCGTTTTTGGGCGGGTACGGCCTTAGAAATGTTAGGGCGTGATTTCGTGATGAAACGTGTAGAAGAGTGCGACAATACGGCATGGATCACCGAAACTTGGGATCCCAGCAAGCGACAAAACAACACTGTCGCTGAGCCACTAATGAGCAATGAGGAATAAGTATGTCTGAAACCGTTGAGTGTATTGAGTGCGCCGAGCAATGCAAAACCCATGAAACTGATGGGGGGCACTGTCGCTCTTGTGGCGCAGAATGCCAACCGTTAGACGCGATCTATGGGAAAGATGGCCTTTACCCTGATCCCGACTTTATTGACAAAAATCAACCAGTGGAAAGGATTGGGGTCAAAGAACTCCTTGCACTGCCTACAAATGAAGCGGCCATTGAGAATTATGCGAAAGGCTTTGCTGAACGATTGAAAAAGCGCGAGGCGACCTTTGCCCAGCAAGCTAAAGAACAAGCCCCGAATGCCGCGTTCATGGCAAGAGAATATACCCTTTAACCGAGAGAGTTCGTAAATTATGCTTAAGTGAATAAAAACATGGCTGGAAGATCTTCAAAAGGGAGTCGTTGGACTTGTCGCGACCCCTTTTCTTCTGGCCTTAACCACGATCACTTATGCCTTTTTTATTCCCCCTGCTGGCGATATGTGGCAAGCGCAATTAAAAGCGCTCAATATCGTCTTATCAATCATTGTGATTGGTGGCGTTCAGATCATGCACTCCATCATGTTTTCCTTACTCGCGCTCTTTTTCTACGTAGGGATTAACTACTTTATTTAAGATAAAAAGAAAATCATCGACCAGCACATATAAAAAAGCGCCTTTCGGCGCTTTTTTATATGCTACATTACTTCGTCGGGTGGAGGTAGCACGGGTTCCCCCACTTCATCACCCTTACCTAAATTAGCTGGGCAAGGGTACAACTCTCTGTTACGCTGATCTCCTCCTGCCTCACAGACTTCTATTACGTAGTCAGCAACCCGGGTTTCTTCCTCTATGTCATATATCGGACCTGGGCCGGAAGACCAAATCTGCTGCTTATGACGAGACCGTTTTTCGCTACTACTACAGGTCGTCGACGTAACATAGGTATCACTGGCAAAACCGCCTATACGTCTTACAACAGGCTCTTCACAGGTTTCACCACCATACCGCACCCATGGCCCCCATGCACTTTGCGTGGTCGAAATCAAGGTATCGCTACAGCCCGCAACATCGTTTTCCACTTCTTCCGTCGGCGCCGGCACTGGCACAATTTCCCCTGGCACTATTACGGTGTAACTGTAACAAACGTTGCTTTCAGTATAAAACAGATTTTTTTGAAATTTATCCCTAGGATCAGCTTCACAGGGTTCGCCATCTTGAGAATATGTAATCTCGCCTTCAGTGTCACAAGCCTGGCCATCTATCCTTACAAAATTACGACCATCATTGCCACTTATAAGTGGTTGACACATCAACCCAGGTAACATTTTCCAGCGAAGCTCTGTGGTCGTGGTGCTTCCTGTTTCATCGGTACCACTTGGACCTATAACATCTTTAACCTCAGTTTTACTCACACTGTTTGATGTTGTTTCATCACTCCATCTGTAGTACTCATCATAGGTTCGAGAAACTATATAACTTATTGGTCGAACACGAGTAAAGGTGGTGCCAACATCGTAATCACTACACGACGCTGACCAAGCACCCGTTTGCGTAACCACATCAGTCCAGTCACCGTAATTCCCTTTATCAATGGAAACTACATAGAGGCAGCTATCATCCGTTCGTGACCATTCCCCATCATCACAGTTGAACGTCGCGCTCCCAGTGATCAATTCCGGCAATGGGTTGTGAGCTGGGTTACTACCATGTGGCAACACCGTCGTTCCTCCATGGCCTTCTCTGGCCAAATCGTTCATGCACGCGCCACCCCATGTTTCCGACACGGTGGGTTGGCAATCTAAATCACACACGGCATTGTCAATTTCAAAGTCGCCATCATTACAAGTGTAACTTGCTGTTCCTGTTGCATTAAAGGTACCACTGTCAAGTGTCCCTGTTGCTCCGTGGGCAACACGTGCAGGGGTCGTCCCGCAGGCACCATTTTTACTTTGACCACTGTTAGATAACCCTGAGCCCCATGTCACGGAATCTTCACAGTCAAGCTGACACACAGCGCCGGCTTGCGCTTCCCAGTTACCGTCATTACAACGAAAGGTGGTATTCCCCGTATGCGCAATACTGGTGCCAAGGATCACTTCTTCACCTTGGGTATACATACCATTAGACGCAGATGAGGCTGGGATATTTTGCGAACAACTCTTGATCCCGTTTTTATCATCCCACCCTGTTAATCCTGGCGCACAGTTTTTAAAACACGTACCTCTGTTACCCGGGGTTAGCTGATTGCCATTACACAAAACATCAAGCTCGCCGTTATGGCTATTGTTAAAAAACGGTTCGTCATAGGTGATCCCAGAATAGAACAATGGCTTATCCACGACACAGGTATTATCACCCACGGTAAAGGTCACGCTACTTTGTGCGCAATCTTCACAGAGTTCCGCTGGCCCTGGTGGATCGATCGCACAGAGGTTTTCATAACACAACCCATTGGCAAAACACTGTTTTGCTTGCAAGGACGTTGCGCTTATCACTTCTCCTAAACAGCTATCAGTACAGGCTTCTCTTCCTGTTCCTGTGTAGCTTTCACAGCGTGCAGTGATGAAAAACTTGGTTAGATCATCACTATCCTGAACTACAGTTGGATCACCGAGCAGTTCACTATAGTTTTCTTCGACACATATCTCACTTTGCACACGCCCCGGTGAAGGTGCATTGGTCAAGTCTTGCGTTAAGCCGTTTAACTCACCCACTAATATTTTGCTGATCCAAGCACTATCACAGTCGATCACCGTCAGGCTATCCAGAGTGGGCTTTGCTGCACAAGACGTCAGTAAAGGTGAGCTCGCAGCATTGAGGTAGCCGCTACATTCTGCCGTAACATCAAAGACCGTCAACCCGAGTAAGCCTTGGCTCTCAATTGTTAAACTACCGGGCACCAAATCAGTGAATCCACGCGATGTACATAAGGTGTTCGTCATGGTCGATAAAAGCTCAACGGGATCCGGCGCCACGGTAAGCTCTCCCGTACTCTCATCAAGCGTTCCCGATATTTTTGTGGCCATTTTTGCAGTGTCGCACGTCAGAGGCGTTTGGTGAATACTTTGGTCGAAAATCGCCACTTCGCCACACTGCGGAAGTAATGGCGACACGTCGCCATTTTTATAGCCTGAGCAATGTGATATATAGGTCACTTTTTGCAGAAAGTCAGCTCCTGAATACTTCAGCACATAAGGGCCAAGCTGTTCCGTATTCGGTGAAACAGAAATATCTAAACCGGTAAAACCATTGGCTACACACAATTCTTGTTCGTAATCATTTTTAGACCAACTTAGAAGTCGAGAGGTTACTTCCATCTCAAGAGTAACTTTTGCCGTCAAACAAGTCTTTGGCTCAATAACAGGTGGTTGCTCAGGCGATGGGCAGGCCGGCATTATCGGGTCATTTCCGCTATAGCCACTACAATGAGCAGTCACTTCATACAAATCGGTGGTATCACCTACCACACGACGAACACTACTGATAATGTTGTCGATGGTACTAAAGCCTTTTTTCAGACAGATGTAAGCGCGCGCTTTTGCTAGGCTTACAGATTGCCCCGCGGGCATTTCAATCAACCCCCCTTTTACCGTGGCACTATCACAATCGCTAGCCGAGGTGATTTCAACGGTTAATCCTGGCGAGTCACCACATACCGCATCAGCGTTACCGCTACATTGAACAAGGGTATCCCACTCATCGACGACAAACGAGCCTGCAGAATATTGATTCTTTAAGCCGATAACTTCATCTAATTCAGTGTAGCCTCCGCTAGTACAAAGCCTACTCTTGATCTGCGCATCCGTCGGCTTCAGTGAGAATTCACCGTCTTCACCCATACCACCAATGGTTGCACCACTGATCAATGCTGTGCCACACGCTAAATTTTGATTACTGACACAACACTCTGTTGAATAGCTGTATTGTGAACCATTACTCCAACGTCCGCTATAAAAAGGGGTACTGGCTTCCACTTCATAATTTGGGCTATCCACATATGCCTGACAGGTCGCTAACGCTTTATTTGCCATCACGGCAGAGTTCACATCAACCTGCGTCTTTACATCAAAATAACGTGTTGAGCAGGCTTGTTCAACACCTTGAGCACTCATCATAGCGCGACTTTTACCTGGCTTTATTTTTTTTACCGGCTCTTTGCACGTCATAGTCAGGGCTTTAGCTACGCCATCTTGACAATGGTACTTAACGCCACCTTCATTATCTCCGGTGGATAATATCTCACGCATCACGCCATCTTGTAGGGTATGCGGTGAACTTTCATGTTCACAGCGCAAACCATCACTTGACCAGCTTGCCGCAGTAATACTGCAATCCGCTGCTTTCGCTGGGGCACAACTACCCGCGCCGACATTGACCTTCCCATTACTACACCCGACGGCCAATTGACCGACAAAACCTGCAGGGTCAACACTGGTTAACACCGTAATTTGCCCGTTAGCAAGGGTATCTACTTCAAACTTACACTGCTTGACACTTTCTTTTATATTGGTACACTCAGCCGCGAATGCGGATGAGGACATACCCCAAAGCAACCCGATACTGATCATGGCGACGTAAAATGACTTCATACTAGCCCCTAAAATGTCTATTCACTATATTTGGCCTGATACTATCAGATTTGCCCAGAAATGTTCCACCTCATCAAAAATAAAGTTTACTTAAGTTTTTTTAACCAGTTTATTCGTCTTGGTTTTCCGCTTTTACCAGTTGCACATCTTTTCTGTTGTGGTATAATGAATTTTCTTTACACAACACGCTTAAACAAACGGGAAATACCATGGGACAATATTTTAAAGCCTGCAATATCGATAAAAAAGAATCCGTATTACCGCATACGATGGGTAATATGGCGAAAGTCATGGAACACAGTTACATTGGAAACAACTTTGTTGAATTGGCGATGTTCCAGCTGGCGAACAGTTGGAAAGGCGATCGCTTTGCTTGGGCAGGGGATTATGCCGACGAAAACGAAGAAGACGACGGGAATTACTACAATGCGCCAGAAATTTCTATTGATGACCTCTTAGTCGACAAAATCAAAGACAACAACCAAACGGCCTTATCGCTAACCGGATTTCTTTATAACGAAACGACCATGGAAATGGTGGACTTGAAGAAATACAACCAGATCGCGCCCCCAACGGACGAAGACTTCTGGTTGCTCCATCCGTTACCGCTATTAACCTGTACCGAGCAAGGGCTGGGGGGCGGTGATTATCACGGCGACCTGGATGATCCGCGTGTCGGCGCGTGGATGGGACATGCCTTGAGTGTTGAGGCGGATGTGTTACGTTCTGGCTACAAAGACATCACTGACACCTTGAGGTTTACCACACTTTCGGCAGACGAAATCGCTGAACTTGAGGACAAGCGCACGCCTGACGTCTAAACGCGGGGAGAATAAAAAACCGACACTGTGTTAAGGGGTTCTCTTGAAATGTAGGAACCCTACTGTATCTATTCCCTTGGCTAAACTGTTATTTACAAAAAAAATATTGACGAGAACGACAAAAGCTTTATTATGTTAGCCGTAAAAACAAACTTAAAACAAAAAAAGGAACACCCATGAGAAGAAAAAACACTTTATCAACATTAGTGCTGAGCACTTTATTACTTTCATCGGCGGCTTTCGCCAATAGCGACATTACTTTCGTGGATAATTTTTCAGATCCGAGTTTATCGAATTGGAATGCTTCTACCAAGTATTCGGCCACCGACGGTAAATTATCAAATGATAGCTGGGGCTCGCCCGCGATCATTGACGTGGAAAAATTCAAGGTCGATTCGCATTATACGGTGTCGATGATCATTGATCCTAGCCCAAGTAAACACAGCCAACCGCTTATTTTTGGATTTAAAGATTACAACAGTGCCTTTTACACGGCGCAGGTTAAAATGGGACAATGGGGCGGGCTTTACCTGGGGAAATTTACCGACATCTCAAGCAATGGGGAAAAGTTATTTAGTCTAATCGATATTCCAATCGATGAAACCATCGCCCATGAATTAAAAGTCAATGTCGAAGGCGATGATGTGCGCTTTTATTTTGATGGTCTATTGATACACACGATGGTTATGATGAATGAAAACGAACTGGATCATGACGGTAATCAAGTGGGCATTCGCGCACTCTATAATGATGACACCATCAAGTTAGATGATTTTACCGTACGCAACAGCCAAACTTTTTACACGGATTTTCCCGAAACGGCCGGAGGGCTCCCGTCAAGTTTTGATCACACCGGCATTTGGGGTACGTCTACAAAAACGAACTTGTTAAATATAGAACCGGGCTATTTGATCACCAATGATAATTTTTTGGCTAAGGGTACGTACAGTGCCGAGTTAACATGGGAAAACGAGTCTACGACCGCGCTAAATTCGCCTTCGTTAATCGTGAGTTACACGGATGAAAGCACCCCCTTTTACACGGTTGTGGTCGAAAATGGTGCAGATAGCACGGTCCGTCTTTATCAACACGCCAGCATAGAGGATGCAACGGGCACTTTAATGGTGAGCAAAGTCGTCTACAATACGGATAATGGCAAAAACACCATTGAAGCGCGTATGTGGGGCAATGATATCAATATTCATGTCAATGGAGTGAGTCAACTTTCTTACACAGATATTGATGGTATTAGCGGAAATCGCGCTGGCATACGTTACCTTGAAGCGAGTGAATCGGTTTTTACCCGTTCATTCCAGATGACCAAGTAGCCCATTTTTCTTCTCTTTTTTATGAGATTTCGGCTTCGCTAGGCAATAGTTTTTATATGAAAAAAGCCAGTAGAGCTAAGTGTTTCACTTAAAATGTAGAAACCCCACTGTATCTATGATGTAGTGGGGTTTTTCTTGAGTAAAATATAGCGACAGAAAAAATCACATACAAAGCATAAGAAGTAAGATGTTCAAATAATTTTCAACAAATTACAAACTCCCTTGAGGCTGTATTGGTTTTTTTATTTTTTTTAAGCGAGCATACGCGTAATGCGCAATTGTTTGTGGTGCCCGATCCTCTTTTGCGGTATACTGGGTATTCATCATCATTTACGAAAACACGACTGTTTCTGGAGTTTTTATGTTAACGAATAGCCCGGCTGCCCTTTTGCAATTCTGCACCGTCTTTACGAAAAAATTAGAAGCCCGACAAGCGCAAAACGAGCCGCTAGCGGAGATTGTGCTAGCAGACGTTCAGCAGGTCATTGCCGAGATCGCGCCAACGGTGGGAGCGTTAGCCTTCTTTACCCCGCTTGAAGCGCCCGAACAACAAGCGACCGAGGCGTTCATGGAATGGTTAGCCGACAACGTTGACATGGACATTGAAATCTATTTTGACCATGAAAACACCATTGATAGTCGCCGTGTGCTAACCGCCCTCGAGCAATTACGTCCGGTGACACCTATCACGAACCCGCTACCGGATTGCTTAGCGGCCTATCGCGAGTCGATGTTGGAAAAAACCATATTGGCCGAAGAAGGCGTTAATTCGCTGTCGGCACTTGATACGGACAACTTTACCCGTGCCGAAGACAGTTTGCTTCAAAATACCATTGCGTTGGCGGATGATCCGGATCTAAGCCAAGCACTTGCCCTGTTACGTAATCAAGGGCTATCGAGCATCGCCGACACCTTGCATGCGATCGCCGTAGATAGTCAAAAAACCAACTTTCTGAGCGAGCACCAATAAGTCAAAAAGAACGGTGGTGAATACGTCTTTTTAGTTGTGTTTCGCCATCGCTTTTGCTACACTTACCGCATCAACATTCTCACACAACACAGGGGCTCACCATGGGCATGCAAGTCAATTTTTTACTGAAAAACACCCTTACCGCGATCGCGCTCAATCAAGCATTTAATGCGCAATACCCGAAGGCCGAAACCCCGCTATACTTTATTACCGATGAAGATAACCGCGCCTGGCTAGCGGACATCAACACCAATGAAAAATCACCACAACGCCATTTAAAACCGGCAGATCGCGATCTGCGTTTAAAAGAGCTCACGGACATGTTCAGTGTTTGGACGACGTGTGGCATGGCGCAAATTGATGTGGGCTTCTCCCGCACCTCGGTGGAAGATATGGGCAACATCTTAGCCTTTACCGCTAAGCATCGCCATGAGTTCAAAGAGATCAGCGGGATCCGTGATGTGATCGAGCGTTCGGAAACCGGCGAACAGTACCAACACCTCAGTTACCTTGACACAACGTTTGAACACGTCAGCTATGAGCTCAGTGATGAAAACCCGATCAAACAAGGCCACTGGGAGAAAGGCGGCGTCGCGTCTTTGTTAAACTGGGGCAACAGCACCACGTTAGCCGTTTACGGTAATTGTGAAAGCCCGTGTTTTTTGAAACAGCGTAAATACATTGATCCCAGTATGGATCCTCTTCGTACCACCAAAGACGGAAAAGGGATCATGTTGTTCCCAACCTTACCGTTAAACGCCAACAGTGACACTTTGGCCTTTGCTCACTACGAAGCCGCCCATGGGTTGTCTATTCGTGAACCGATGTCCTCTTTTATGTGTCAGTTGTACCCGATGATCCATATTCGGGAAAATTACCCAATGGAAATCGATGAAGCGAAACACCTATTGACGGTGGCGGCACAATTAGCCCTTCGCCCCTATGGCGACGTACAAGATAAAAAAATCCACGGTGAGCTAATTGAACGTTTTATCCTGACCTACCTTAAAGCCTTAAGACGCCCTGGGCAGGTTGGAGACAACACCTTGCCAGTATGCGCCACGGCCGACGCACACGAAGAAAAATATGCCAGCGATCCTAATTTTGTCGGCGCGGTGTGGTGGCTTTTAGTGGCGACGGGTTTCATGCTACAGCATGGCGCGCTGGATACCACAATTTTAGCCGCTTATGGCAAAGCCATCAAATCCATTAAATCCATTAAATAAGGAATGCATCATGTCTGACAACAGCCCTTTTAGCCGTGACGATCTGGATGCGATCGCACGGAGTCACTTTACCATGCACCAGTGCCTCCACTTAGCGCTTGAAGATACGTACCGCCTCACGCCAGCGATGGCGCTATTTTTATCCATCGGGCATTGCAAAATGAGTGCCGCGCTCGGATTATCCACCAGCGACTGTCCTAAGCTTCCCACTGAGATCCCTAAGGGGATCACCAAAAAGTCCTTTGACTTTGCCAGCAAGTTACGCGACTTGATCAGAATTCGTGAGGGGATCGTGTTACAGATAGAATTGCCGGTCATTTGTGAAAACCCGGACGACGAGGACTGGGTCTTAATTAAGCATGAGCACAGCACCTACATATGGATCTATGGCGACACCTATGAAGCGGCACTGCGCAATGCTAGTGCGTATGCCAATGCGCACAAAGACGCCTTGTTGGCCACCGAAAAGGAAAGCAAAAGCCGTTATCAAAAGTTCTGCCAAAACTTGCCGTTTTCACGTAAGAGCACAGAGAGAGGGAGTTAATGGCATTTTCCACGGCGATCCAGGCGATGTTCGCCCTCAATGAACAAGGGTTTTATCGGTTGGGGATCCGCGATCTGTTGGCGCCACTGCAGGCGCTTTTTAATGAACCGGCCGCCTTGGTGCAATTACCCGCTGAAACGCTGACTCGTAAAAAACTCGCCAAAACACGCTACGACGCTATGGTGATCACGCTCGCCCAAGGCGAAGTGGCGTATCGCGAGCACTTGATTCGCCACATCCAGCAAGCCTATGATAAACGTGTCACGGTGCCACTTGCTTTTGTTCGCGATATGATGCAACAACAAACCCCGTTTGATCAAGCATTAACGCACTACCAAGGATTGGCGTCTCCGAGCACCTACCAAAGCGCCACAATATTTTAGTTGTGGTGCATTCCCCCTCATGATATACTCTGGTTAACTTTTTTCTCCGGAGCTGATCATGATCTGTTTAACCCCTCAACGTTATCAAAAACGCGCCTGTGCCGTTTTTTCTAAAACCCGTCGCGCTTGGGGTAAACTCACCAATATGCACGATGACTTTCCGCTACTGTGGGCAGATAAAACCATTCTTGGCGGCAGCGAAGCCCTTTACCATGCGCTGCGTTTTACTGAGCACCCCGCACTCCAGCAATACGTTTTGGATGCACCCACCCCCATGCAATCGAAAACCCGTGCCTATGAGCATCTTGAGAAAACGCGGGACGACTGGCTGTTGGGCGGAAATGTCCAGGCCATGCACTGGTGCTTAGAGCAAAAGACCGCGCAATACTTTGATACTTTACTAGCGGTAATGTTGGCGTCACAAGACAAACCGTTCGTAGAGTACTCCAGCCGAGATCCTTTTTGGGGTGCCAGTAAAGTGGCCGAAGGAGAAATTGAAGGGGTGAACGCGTTAGGGCAATTATGGGATCGTACGCGGTTACGGATCTTAGGACATGCCCTTAAACACCCGGACAGTCCTTTTGAGCCGATGGCGTTGGCGTTGCCGGAGCCTTTTTTGCTTGAACACGCTATTTCGTGAACAGTAAATGGGTAACAGAGCACCCGTTGCTCTGTCAAGAGCTTGAACGTCAGCTTAAGGGGCGGCCGTGCCGTGGCTGATGGCGCCGGGATCCGCTGGCGTGGATCAGCAAAATGGCCAAAGGTTATTATCCCTCCACACGCTACACCGGCGAATATGTCTGCAAGGCACTCATTTGGTGTCGTAATCATCCTAAAGACGACACCACCACAAAAGCACCCTAAAAAACCCTTGCCAATCACAACGTTTTTTGTTATTCTGTCTGCAGTGAATGGACAGCCATTAACACCGGTGGGACATCATCATGCGCGGCGGCGCAACCGCATCCAACAGCCTTAAGCCCTGCTTTTGTCTGTACGGCACATACGCAAATACACCCGAACAACACACACCCTGACGTTATGACTTTACGGTCGCGCAGAGTAATGGATGCCCTTTATCGTTCGCGATCGCTTGGAGACGTAACATGACTCATTTAATTGACCACCTGGATTCCCCTGCCGCTTTATTGGCCACCCGCGATCAGATCCGCAAGGTACTAAAAAATGATCTGCAGATCAACCTCAAAAAAGAGCACCGCCTTAATGAAGTCGTGGCGCATTTACTCGGCGCGAAAGACTTTCAAACCGCCATGGGGCTGGTCGAGAAAAAAGCCAATACAGACAGCGCCTGTTTGGGCACGCCTTTAGTCGCTTATCTGCACAGCAGACTCGGTGACGTGGAGGTGGACGATCTCAATGAAGGACTGATCGATTTGATCTATGATGCCTTGGGCACCAGCGAGCAGATCAGCGATCTCAACAATGCCGGTTTAGCCGCCCAATGTCATCAGCTCTTAAGCCAAGGCTATGCCCGTAATTTAATGGACGAGCTGACCACATTAACCGATCACCGCATTAACGATGCCGATCACCTTGCCTTTCGTGACGGGTGTTTACGTTGCAGTACCGCCGTGGATCGTGAAGGGTATTGTCAAGACGATCAATGTATGTATCACGACTGGCGCCAAGGCGTTAAACGCATTGACACGGGAGACAGTTACCACTTCGCCGCGCCGAAACGCCTCCGCGTCATGGCGACCGTCACCAGTGACGATCAGCGCTATGTGATCGACTTTGATTGCACCGACTTTTTTAGAGACGCGCTTTTTGATGAAACCGAATTTAAGGAAACCATCGGGCGTCTTCATGCCTGTGATTGGTCAGGGGGTCGTGTGACTGACGAGGTGGCGCTATATTATGAAAATGGCGGCGCTGGCTTAGGGCACAGTGAGGTAAAATCAATGTTTGACTACTTATGCAGCGCACAACTGCTCGACGAGCAGGGCGGCTTTTTCTGCGCCGTCGACCGAGACAGTCTCGGCTTGTGGTTACAACAAGAAGCCGAGAAAAAACATCGAGACTTTTTGTAATACTCCTCAGTGAACCACCCGAAGCACAACTTTTTAGTTGTACTTTTTACTGGGTAATGTTACCCTAGTTTATCCGTAAAATAATGAAAATGAAATTATGTCAGCCAGCCAACTGTTCGACAAAGAAGATTGCATAGACAACGATTATTACCTGAGCTTATTACGCCCATTAACCCTCGATGATGTTGAACGTAAAGACATAACCAGCAACCTCAACAATGTCAGTAAATATGTGACGGTGGGACACGAGCTATACCTAAAGAAAGCACATGTAGACACCTTGATCGAGATAATGGGGATCCCGATGCATGATAATGGCCGTTTTCGCCAGTCCAATCATGCCTTGAGCGGTTTGGTGGACAGTTGGAGCAGTGTAGAACGTCTCCCTTTTCAGGCGTGTTTAAAAGAAATTGTCAACTACCGGGGCTTTAGTGCCGATCGTAAACCGACGCGTTATCAATCGATACATGCAAAATTAGCCGCACAATACACCTTGGAAAGTGATGCTTTGACGCAAAAAGCCCTCGATAAGATCACCGCAAAGCTTCAAGCGTGTTTGAGCGTACACAATGAGAAAGTCAATAACACCTTGCACTCGGTGGCGGTCGATCTTAAGGTTGACGACGAATGGTTGGACGGCGAGTTGACGGCGGCGGAAAAACAAACGGTTGGCGACGCTAAAACGCAGATCGACGACATCGATGCGCAGATCAAAGCGTTAGAGTTACAAGCAAGCACCTTGCGTCAAACGTCGTACCAAACGCGTCGAGATCGTATTGAGCAGGTATTGAAAAAAGAACTCGGCACACAAGGGCTACTGGCGTTAACAGCGCTCGCCGACAAACAGCCCTCACACGCGAAACGACGTTTACGCCTTGGGCACTAAGCGCCACGTATAAAAAGACGAAACGCCCCGCAATCATCAAGGTTACGGGGCGTTTTTTTGCCACAGTAAGGCTGTTTTATAACGAGTTTAGCGCAGACAAACAAGTGAACGACACAAATAATACGCGGCAGACGCATAAAAACAGTTGCACATCATTTTGGTTGTGTTATCCTGGTTGTGTTATTTCAATATAACATTTATTCACACAGGGGAAACACTATGAATACGAACAAAATCACATCTTTTAAAAAAGCAGACATCCAGCCAATGAAAGCAAAAGTCTTGGACGCCTTAGCGATCCTTGAAAAAGAGCTGGGCGTCAGTTTTAGCTTTACCGGCACCAACCATTACTCCGACATTGACATCACCTGCTCTTTAGTGATGACCGCGGCCGCCAGTGATGGTACCGTGCAAAGTGCGGGACAAGTCTCGTGGAACAAATATGCAAACATGTACGGCTTTTCATCCGAGGATTTGGGTAAGACGTTTATCAGTAACAAGGAGAAGTTCACCATTACTGGCCTTAATCCGAACCGCCCTACTTACCCCGTCTCGGCCATGAACACCAAGGATAAAAGCTACAAATTCTCTGCTGATCAAGTATTGAGCGCGTTAGGTAAAACGCCAAAGGATGATAGTACGCCTATCGTGATGCCGGGAGAAGGGGAAAAGGGCGGCTATGCTGAGAATGTCCCGGAAGAATACAAGAAAAACAAAGCGGCATGGGATCTTTATTGTGCAAGACACGGCTTAACGCCCAATGACTTCGGCCGTACGTTTAAAGACGATCGAGGGGCAGTTCATATCTTGATCGAGATCAGCCCTAAACGCCCAAAGAATCCATTTGGGGCGATCACACGCTTACGTGGCACGCAATACATTTGGCCAGCCGAGCCGGTAAAGGAAGGCTTGATTTAACGATATAGTGACACTTGGTACGGAGGGGCTTTCCCTTTCGTATCTCATTTTTATTTTCTTAGGACAGCTGATGAAGGCACTTTTGTTTCGCTCCCCCGTCCTCTTATGGGCAATCGCACTGAATGTTTTTTTTACGGGCTGGTTTTTGCTCTTACCGAACCATAGCTATTTTTTGATCACGCACACCAACTCATGGCTAATGCCTTGGCAACTGGTGACTGGCAGTTTTACCAATGTGGGCGGTTGGTGGCATCTAGCCTTGAACGTGTTGGCGACCTTACAGCTTGCCCCGCGGGTGCTAGCACATTACCGAACGGCCGATCAGGCCAAATTATTACTCTACAGCACCGGATTGATCGGTGCCCTTATGGTATTGGGGTTTCAGTTTTATCCGGGTGCCGCTGGCGGCTATTCGGGGGTCGTCATGTTACTGTGCGCCTTTTATGTGCGGTTGAAACTGCCCAGTTCTGCAGGTCTCATGGTACAGATCGTGGTGTTACACGCGCTGGCCTTCCTTCTTGATTGGCCACTGAGTTTCATCGGACATGCGGCGGGGTGGTTAGTCGGCGAATGTTTGTTCGCGTATTTACCACAGCGCCCGTTAGTAAAGGGTTAATCGAACGCGCGTTGATTGGCTTTTTTAGCGGAAGGACAACGACCGTTTCGAGGTTGATTATCGGGCAAAATACTAGTCACAACTTTTTTATTGTGATACCATAGGTCATCAACGCATTCACCCGAGCAACACATGACCGAGTACAAAGACCGTCCCCATTTACCGCTGATCCTTATTGGACACCCGTCATCCGACGATGTGTTAACGATGGTTGCGGCGAAAGCATTGCTACATGCACGAACGGACATCACACCGTTACCGTTGATCATGCCACAGCAGCCCAAGAGTGTGCATTTTTACCCTGTCATCGACACCCCCTTACTGATCGTCGATCAAGTATTACCCAATATTCGTCGAGAAGATCCTTTGCTTGAGGCTACCAAAACGCTTTCAGCACAAGAGAGCTTAACCAAACAGACCGTGGTTGTTATTGGCGGCATGGGCATGGCTGATCGCGCCATGATGCGCAATGTCTTGTTGCAAAAGTCTTATTTACCTGAGCCCACACCGGGCAATAAAAAACACGGCTGGTATCGCCAGTTCGACAAACCCGCTAAAAACCGTCATAAACGAGGATAACGCATGAGCACTACACCGTTACATCAAACAGCTATTGAACAGGGCGAAGCATTACATTTCTCAGATTTGCCCTTTTGTGCACAACAATCCTTAGTGCAAACTATGGCTGTCGAGGATGGCGCATGGGCAGATGATATAAATAGGGAGCTATTACCCTTTAATGGCCGACCACCGAGCGATGACGTGTGGCGCACGTTGATCGATCAAATTGATAAGGCGCAGGGCGATTTCTTGTGCTTTTACAGTGAATTACCGACCGAAATAGTCACAAAACAGCTCATGGACGCTCACCCCGCGATCCGCAACGATCATAACGACTGGGCAAGTTATCATCAACACTACCTCGCCACGGAGACGATCCCAGATCATGCACGCACCAGTCGTTGGCCGTGCATCGCTACCGAAGGGAGTTCGCTTGCCGATGGTTGGAAACGCCTGCACTGTTACGTGCGCGCTAACGATCTAACCATTCCGTTCGTTGTTCTTGCGCCGGCGCACGCACCCTAAGCGATATGTCGTTAAAATGGGGGTTTCGCCATCCCGGCTTATCATTAAAACATGCGCATTTGATTCTCAGAGCGTAACAGGCGATCTTCTTTAACCGCAGGTACTTCTCGATTGAGCTTGGCTTGTTCTTTAACCATACGTGTCACTTCATTCGGGAAAACCACGCGTCCTTCGGTGGGCTCAATAATCACTTCTTGACGGGTCTCTGGGGTCACTTCCAGCAATACCTCTGGGGTAACGGCTGGCGTAATGTCTATTTCTGGGCTCACCGCTGGCGCAATACCTATTGCCGTTATCATGGCTGGCGTTTGATCATAACTTTCGATCGTTTGTCGCAAATCCAAAAACAATGTTTTATCCATCAGCAATGGCAACGTTGACCGTTTGATCTGATCTTCCAAGGTTGACAACCCTTCTTGAGCGGCCGGTTCTCGGTAAAGATTTCGTTCATCATCGAAAAACGGCGCACTACCTAATATCCCGCTGGCCTGCATTAAACGTGCTGTTAGCGTTGGATTGATCGGGTTCAATGTCGTAATTAACGTGTTAAGGCTCTCGTTCAACTCCGTGTGTTCATTTTTTCCTCGTCGGTAAAGCGGGTTATCACTCATCTGCATGTTTCTGATCGGCTCCATTGTTTCTTTCACCATCACTTGCACATTCGTGGCCAGCGCTAAGTTTTGCTCGACCTCCCAACGACTAGCATCATACGCTTTCGGTACCACTTGCCAGCCGTCATTGCGCACATTGCCATTGATTCGTACCATCGCAACCTCAGGGTAAGGCGTTTTCATGCTGTATTCTAGATACGTAGTGGCCAAAATTCGCGGTTGTAACAACCGTAAGATCGCCGTGGCCTTATGACTTGCACCATCGCCAAACTCAACCGTCAGATCGTTGTGAATGAGCAATGCATTGAGCGCCTGCGCCCAAGGGTGGTTCAATGTCGCCACCTGGCTATGTGTTGTTGGGTTTTGCGTACGTTGAAACTTCATCACATCGTGTTGTAATTGCCCCGCCAAAGCAACCTTCATTGAAGCCCGTTGCTCAAACGCCGCCAACGTTGCTTTGAGTAAGCAGGCGTTGCGTTCACTCTCGGGCATGTCACTGTGTTTCTTGTAAAAATCCAATACCGCCATCAACGGCGTCGGTGCGGTTTCCAGATGTTCATCCGTTAACACCTCATGACTCCGCTTAGTTTTGTTGAAATACTGCCTGTCATTGTCGGTGGCAAACGCGCCGTGGGTTGCGAGGGTTTCTAACCACACTTTAAAACCGACCACACCGCCTTTTTCCATCGAGGCAAAGGGCGTATTGGTTTCCATGACGCCATACTTACCGATCTGCTCACCGACAAAATCACCGATCGCTTCGGGGGGAATGGCCAACGTTTTCAGCAGTTCATCACTGAGTAGTGCTTGTGCCACCGCGACATCGTGACCTTGCTCCAGCATGTCTTTGAGCATTTTCCCTCGCGGCATAAGCATCGTGTAGCCCGCCGAGTCCAGCATCGTGGTTAACGCCATCGGATCGGCATCGGCAAGGGATAAAATACTTTGTCTGGTCATTTCTTCTTGTTGTAAATCGTAATTAGGCTCGGTAAGGGGCGAGCCCTCTGCATAATGCTGGCTAAACAATTCCGTCATACCGACCCACTGGGCGTGCGGGGACGCTTGAGCCAACAAGGCGGGTTCAAACCCCACGGTGCGCTCAACGCGAAAACGCTGATAGGTATCGAGGGCCAGTTGGCGAATCTCATCAGCTTGCACCGGTGCTTTATAGATAGTGGGAAGACGGGAAGCCCCTTGCTTGCCGACTCTTTTTAACGCGGGATCGACCGGATATAGGCCGTCTTCTTTTTCCCATAAGGTACGATTTACTACATCGCCCGCATGTTGCCACGCTTTATCGCGGGCATCCAGCGCTAAGTAATCCTTAACCTCAACCGGTTTAATACATTTAGAGCCGATCGCATAATTCATGGCAAAGCGCTCAAAGAGCAAGGCATCGCCGGGACGTTGCTCTAAATCGATCGCCTGACCAAGATCGCTAAAAGCTTTCACTTGTGCTGAGACGTTCAAGAGCGCAATACTTCCTTTACGCTGTTTGCCCTCAAACACATTGGTGGCATGCGGGCTTAAGTGCTCCATAAAATCTCCATCGGTAAACAGCCCTTCATTGACGCCAGTTTGGTAAGTGCGCACCAGATCATCTTTATTCATGCCGCCAAAAACTTTACCAACGGCATCCAAATCACCTGTTCGTCGCGGTCGTGGTCTATTTGGTTTCTTTTGCGCCTGATAAATTTTACTGTGCATAGCAAGTTCACCATTAGCAATGCGTTTTTCGAGGGCTTGTCTGATCTGAGGGTCGGGTTTGAAATAGAAGTCGTGGGTATAATCACGCAACATGGATATTTCAGCCGGTGACCAGGTGGGCATGTCAAAATAAATAATCTGATTAAAAGGATTACCTTCGCCCATATATGTCGCTAGTGATTTGGATATCGCAACATTGTAACGCTGTTTTCCTTCCTCCGCTTCCGTTAATACCTCGACAGGACTGCGGGCTAATAATTGTGCCATTGTCTCCCCATCTTTGTGGCCGAGATTGATCAGCGTCATGCCGATCTCGCCCATGCGGGCAATGATCTCGCGATCACTGAAATAATAATCCAATTTTTTTGGGCACATGTCATGTAAGGCTTGCACATCCATTTTGCCGCCAAAATGTCCGATCATACTGGCGCGCAAGGCATCTCGATCGCGATCGCGAAAATGCGCGACTTCATGGGCGAATGAGGTGGGTGCATCGACATCGGCCCCAACGATGCGTAAGGTACTGTTGGTGTAGCCATACTCTTCCATAAAATCGAAACCACCGTCCGCATCGCGTCGGGTCGCCATGATCCCCGAAGCGCGGTAGTTACCACACTTTCTAACTTTCATGTCAAAAGCATCGGGGATATCCAATGCCATCTTATCCACATCCACCAACATATCATGCATTTTCAACAGATCAGCGTCTTGATCTATTTCCAAAGATCGCAAATAGGGGATTTTTTCCACGAGGGCAACCACTTTTGCTAAGAGTTTCTCGTTGCCTTTGTGGCTGGTCGCCAATTGATCAAGCCCCATCCCTTTAACAATGTAGGTGGATGATTTTGCCACGCCATCGATCATGGCACGTCCTGCATAAATTTTTCGATCGACTAGTTTACGCTCTTTATCGGCCAACTGTTGACGAAACGACAAATATTCACCGGTGGTGCCGATGGCCGCTTGATAAAAACCCATCCACGCAGGGATCGCCGAACGTTGATGCGCATAGGTTAAACATTCATCAAACGGTGCATCACTGCTGGGACGCCCGGCCTTATCAATGCGCTTAAGTAAGGATAGGTGCGCTTTATAGTCCTCATAAGGATAACGTGCAACTACGTCACCTTTAAAAACATGCGCATACACTTGCGCTTTAAGCGTTTCGTTCTTTTCTTTTGATACGCGGTTGTCTTTGCCCATGCTTACGCCAAAAAGGCGCAACGCATCGTCTTGGTAATGTTTAGGGAAGATCGTATGCAGGTTGTTTTCGTTCGCGGTTAATTCATGGGCGATCCCGTGTTCATCGGTGGAGGCCGAGATGTGGGATAAATGCTTGAGCATTTTAATGGTACTGTTGAGATCGGACTCCATGGCCTGCAATATCTCAAACGGATCACTCTGATCATCTAAATACGCCATTTTTCCGATCAAATAAGGGGCTTCACTCTCACTCATCAACTGACTGAGGCGAATGACTTTATCACTGTGTTTAGCGATATCAATCAAGGTTTGTGTGCGAATTAATGCGGGCATGAGACACTCCGTTTGGCCGTTTACTTGATCATATCATATCGTCAGCAAAGACGACCCAAAACAACGGATTTTGTTGCACATCTTTTTGGTTGTGCTACAATAATGTATCTTTCATTGAACGCGAGTTTGCTATGCCAGCCCTCAACAAAAAAAACACCATCACCCTGCAGATCGCTCTGTCCACGGGACTACTTAGTCTGTGTTATTTATTAAACGCGACGAGCGCCCCTTGGTTCATCGCGGTGCTACTGGCGTCTTTTGTTAGCGTCAACCTATTGCTCTGGCTCCCAAAAGCCACGATATTCGTCGTATCTGTAGGCTTACCGAGTATCATGATAGCATTGGCGCTCCCCCTGTTGACCTCCGCGTCGTGGCTTACCGCCTTATTGTTTGCCTTGTTGTTTGTGATCAATAGCGCGATCTGGCTTCCTAAGTTCGTGAGTTCAGCGCGATTACAACAAAATGCGATCAACGCATTGTCTTTAAGGCTCTCTCAACATCACGCTTGCTAATAACGCTTAACTTTGTTACATTTGCTTTCTTATGATATAGGCCAACCCACTTATGTAAAGGGGTGTTCTGATCGATCAACAGGGATATCAACATCATGGCGAAATCAAAAGACAAACCCACCTTTGTTTGTACCGAATGTGGGACAAACTACCCCCGCTGGCAAGGACAATGTACGGCGCCCGGCTGTAATGAATGGAATACGGTGAAAGAGTTCAAAGAAAGTAAAAGCCCCAAAAAAGCATACGGCGATCAAACCAAGAGCAAAGTCATAGGCGGCTATGGCACTATTGACGGTGACAAAGCGTTAAAAATGTCACAGATTAGCACCCAAGAAAAAAACAAAATACTGACCGGCATCGGTGAGCTCGATCGCGTCTTTGGCGATGGCATTACCGAAGGTTCCGTTTCCTTGATCTCGGGCGATCCGGGGGCAGGAAAAACAACCTTACTCAGCTCTTTGCTTGGCGTAATGAGTTTAGATCGAATGTGTTTATTTGCCGGCGCCGAAGAAAGTTCCAGTCAAGTTAAACTACGTAATGAGCGCATCGGTATTAAATACAATGACGATCAACTATTGATCATGTCAGAGTACTTGGTGGAAAACATCATCGCCCATGCGATTGAGAAAAAAATCAAATTTCTGGCAATTGACTCTATCCAAGCGATGTATGGCGAAGAGTATTCCGGGATACCCGGCAGTATCGGCCAAGTCAAAGGCTGTGCGTTAGAGCTCAACCGTTTTGCAAAAGAACATGGCGTGACGGTGATCTTGATCGGCCATGTCACCAAAGGCAGTGAACTCGCCGGCCCGAAAACCTTAGAGCACATTGTCGATGCCATTTTCCATTTGGATTGCAATGAGAATGGTCTGCGGATCATGCGACCGTCAAAAAACCGTAATGGCTCTATCGACAATATTGGGATCTTTAACATGACCTCAAGAGGGATGATCAGTGTTGATAATCCGTCAAAACTATTCCTCTCGGGGACGGAAGAGCCCAGCCCGGGTTCGGCGGTGACCTGTATCCGCGATGGCAACCGCAATATGTTATTGGAAATACAATCCTTGGTGGATGCACCCGAGGGTGAACACCCACAGCGTACGTGTATCGGCTTGAGTTTTAACCGTTTAAAAATGGTCATTGCCGTTTTGCGTAAGCACGGTCGGCTCAAGTTTCACCACGATACCTTTGTCAATCTCATTGGCGGTTTAAAACTACCGGAAACGGACACCAGTGCCGATCTGGCATTAGCGGCCTCGCTGGCAAGTTCATTGAAAGATAAAGTGATCCCTGAACACACCTGTTTTATGGGTGAATTGGCGCTCAATGGAAGTGTTCGCCCTATCAATGGCGGCGTACAGCGGGTAAAAGAAGCCATCAAGCATAGCTTTACCACAATTTACGTTCCCAAAGCAAATTATCACAAGGACATGGAGAATAAAGAGCTCAAGGTGACTATTGTTCCCGTCGCTACTATTCATGATATGCTGGAGATTTTTTAGCTGAAATCACCGATACAACACAAAAAACCACACCATTATTGTTGTGGTTTTTTCTTGTACCCTCCCCTGAAAAAGAGTAAGATAGGGATACCCCTTTTAAGCGAGAAGCCGTAATGAATATTGATAAAAACATGCCACAGCATGAGTTGGAAACCCTGATCAAAAATGCTCAAAACGAACTGAGTCGCCGTCAATTTTCAGAGGAAAAACGCGCCGTTTATGAAGTGAATAGTTTTGGTTGTATTTGTGTCTACAAATGCCCAAGAGCGGCGATCAAAAGCTTAGACGAGATGCTTGTCGGCACGGCTGATGAGCCGCTTGAAAAAACATGGGAGGCCCCTTCTCACGAAGGTGAAGGCACTTACATCAGCATTAAAACTAAAATGATCGGCGTCACCGAATACGATCAGCAAAAAGACTGGTGGCTTGGCGCTTTTTAGCGTACAGGACGTAAGGTGCGGATTTTATCCTTCGGGCGTTGTGGCGCACGTGCCTGCTTGGTGCGTGCCTCTTGTTCGAGCAATACGCGTTGGCGTTGTAGTAAAAAACGTTTGATGAACGGGTGGTGACAATGCTGCGCGGTGGTTGCCCAATCGGCCACCAAAAAATGCCAGCGACCACGTCGACCTTCCGCCGCATCTAATAATGCCTCTAATGTCGTACTGTCACCAATGCGGCTTATGTAATGGCGATATTCACTAATTGGTCGATAAACACTCTCAGGTGCTGTGTGTTTGCCAAGCTGACGTAATATCCCATGGTAGCAACGGATCAAGAAAAACATAACTAATCTCCCCATCAACGGCATCGTAAAATGTGCCATACGTTAAGTATGGTGAGCTTAGGGAGAAAAGCAATAATATAATCGAAAAAAGAATGGAGTTACAGCGCCACACTGTTAGTTGATCCGGGTTAAGGAAAAAATGGCGCAACGCTGTAACACCCTTATCATAACACAAAAAACACAAAGCGTTACCAAAACCACCACTCCTCACTTATTAATCGTAAATTAGGCATAAAACCCATTGAGAACAACGTATTCGTTGTGTTAGAATATCCCCTACGCTGATACATCAACCATCACTACAGAGATCACTATGCTAACACCTGATTTTACCCAAATGACACCAGAACATGAAGTAGAGGCGTTGATCGCCGTGATCAAAACCAATGACATTGACATCTTATCGATCCCGTCCTGTAATGGCATTTTTCGCGAAGCCTTAAACAACGACGTGCTCCTTGCCTTTGAGCAACAACATAACGAGGCCGAGCCGTCCACGTTGGACGAAGCGACCTTTAGTGCATTATTACAAGAGATCGTGGGCGAAATGAGTGTCAGTGTACAGCTGGGCTACCCAGAGATCCTCACCACGCTCAAAGACGACTATCATGGTGAGATCAATGATCAGTGGGTCGCGACGCATGCTAAGTTGGCTTATGGGATCACCGTGATTGAAGTACAAGCACATCATTTGGCGCGTTCTATCTCTGATGATGATCACTGCTCCGGCTGTTGCTCTCTGGTGTACGTGCCCGGACAAGAGTCGCTTTGCCGCATTGCCCTGCAAACGAGTGATTGGCCGTGCGTCTGGGACGAGGATGATTATAGCGTCTCTTGTGAGCGTTTTGTCCCCATTGACGATGAAGAAGATAATGTCTTGCCGGATCTGGACTAGCCGCCAAGCCTTCCATTGAGCCCTGTGTTTCGGGGCTTCTTTGGGCGCATTGAACGTCCTCGGACGCCGTGTTCGCTTTGTCGGCAAATATGATAAGATCAGTAAACCACCATTCACGCAAAGGCCTATTATGGACATTCATCATCAGTTTACGCGCAACAATCTTCCGTACCTGCAATTTGACGCGGGACGCGAGCAAGGCAATATTGGGCACATCATTCGCGTCGCCGCGCTCGACATCTCGCCCTCTGCTGAGTGGGGCAATACCGATGTTACCTATGCCTTAATGGACATGACGCGGCAAATAAACGTGAAGTATATTAGCACTTTGTCGGCCGGTGAAGATCCGATGATCATCGAACCCCATCATTTAATGGCGGCGTACGAAGATCCGTTGAACAACGGCACACCGTTGAGCTTTCATGAACGAAAACAATGCCAAGCCGACTTTGCCGACCAGTTTAATGCGCACTTTTTTAACCACACCCTGCGGGCAGAGCTGCAAAAAGAATTACAGGACTTGACCCCAGCTCAAGCGGGCAAACGACTACTTAATCGTTTAGCGACACAAGGGTTTTCCTTGGACTCGATATCAAAGAAGCACATTGTTGATGCGGTGTTTTATTTAGACTTGAAGGCGCCAGATGTGTGGCCGCAATATGTAGATCTCAGCGATTTGATCTTGCGTGAGCAAGTCTGCTCACAGAGTCCCGATCGTCAATATGAGCCGAACCGGATCCTCCCACTGTACTTACCTTGCCCATTAGGGACAACCGCGGGCGAAAAATGGCAAAATGGCTGTGGCACGGCTCTTATCAATCTAAAAACACACGCCGTGGACGATCTGAACATTGGCACAGGGGGGTGGGACAAGACAGGGGCAGGTGAGATCAAATCCTTATCGGAGACACACGCCGAGATAACCTGTATCTTTGCCAATGGCGGCTGTAACTTTGATCGCCATGTAGTGTTGCCGTCCCACGCACAGCTGATCATGCCCTTTACGCCCGAGTCACCAGAAACACCCGAAGCCACATCACCCCGGCGCACGCGTTAACACAAGGCTGTTGTTAGCGAAGGAAATCTGCGATTATTTGCTGATTTTTTTTATTCTCCAACAACTCGCTGTTGAACACGTCTCCTCCCGCGATCACCACACGTTTGTCATTAACGTTCATGATGATACTACCGCCACTCGCATTGCCACCCCCTCGACCATAAGCCATTTCCACGCCCGTCACATCCGAAAGAGGATAGGTGGTCACACGGTTGTTGAATACGCCTTTTGAACGCACCGACACTGTATTATCCGCTTTATTGAAGATCACAACTTTTTGCTGAAGGATCGCGATCCCGGCAACGATCACCCCATTAAAGATAAAGTGATCCAGCATAGACAAAAGCGTATCCGTGAAGACGAACCCGGCCGCACCCAGCAACCAAAATGTCGCCACTAAAACCAACAAACCATGAGGGTAAGAATTACAGGTGAGTTGCTGTGGTGTTTGTTTTATCGTTCGACTCATGAGGCGTCCCGTTAAGTATACGCTCCAAAAATGAGCGTTTTAGAAACGTATTGTAACCGATTTGACCTAAAGGTAAGAAAAGAAAAATAGGAAGGCCGCCCGTTAACCACACCCGCTTTCTACTATGGGGACGTGTCGGCGTTTATCGCCCGTTGCGGCTCAAAATTATCATGTTGATGTTTCCGGTAATACGCGAATCTTTTCAAACACCGCGTACAACATTCATCCTCGACTTCATCAGAGTCCCCTCCACTAAAAATGGCATAAAATGCGTTTCCTTTGCCTAACGGCGAACCACAACAAGGGGCAACATGCGCGCCTTGAAAGTCTTGTTTTTCAGCGCCCAATAGCGCAACGGCTTCGGCAATGTGCAGGGTTTTATTATTCTCAGAAAGGGGCATGGCAATTACCTTCTTGTGATCGGCGCGGGGGTCTTCGCACGCCGTGATTGACGGGTGGGATTCAAGGCATTCGCCTTGTCCATAGCGGCGATCAAAAAATCGCTGATCTCGCCCCTGTATTGTTGTGACAACGCATGTAGGCGGATCGTGCATACTTTCCCTTCATAGGAGGTCAAACGTTCGTCGAGTGCCTTTAGCGGAATGGCCGTGCCAAAAGGAGCGCCTTCTGCCCAGTGGTACTCTTTCGTTGTAAACGTGCATCCTGCTTTCACACGGGCGATCAAAAAGGCCTGCTCATCCGGGAGCCAAACCCCCACTGCGGCATTTCTGGCTTTGAGCAAGTAAACACCGTGATCGTTGAGTTGCTCGGGGGGGATCGCCAGATCAGAAAAAACCATTGGTATGCCTCGTTGAATGAACAACCACTATGGTAACACAATCTGGGTTCAACGGGCAGCGAATTTTCACAGTAAACAACAATGAACCTCCTTGGTAAAAGGGTTGTTTTTCCGGGGACTTGCTCGCAGGGAAACGGTCAATGTCATGCCCACGCTTTTTTTTGCCGTAAAAAGCCGTCTCGCCCACTAAAAACATGCTAAGATAACGTCTCACAATAATAACGTTCAAGGATGAAACGCTTATGCTCACCCAGACTCACACCACACCCTCTGTCGCGACGATTCATCGACCGCGCCTTCAGCTAGGCTTAGTGGCAACCACTGCTGAATATTTTGATTATCACATTGAAGGACACCCATCGATCACGCGTGTCTTGATGCCGGTAAAAGTCGCACGCGGCGATCGCCTGGTGGCGTATCAAGGCACCTTAGAATTACGAATTTTGTGGGCGGGCGATCTCTATACCACCTTGCAACGCGTACAACCATCAACCCGTACACTCGCGGGGTAAACGTGCAAACACCTGGGCCCAAGAAAATCATCCATCTTGACATGGATTGTTTTTTTGCCCAAATAGAAACACGAGACAACCCGGCGCTCGCGCCACTCCCGGTGGCGGTCGGTGGTCACTGTGCAGGGCAACGACGTAGCGTCATTTCAGCGTGTAATTACCTTGCCCGCACCTTTGGCGTACATTCAGCCATGCCAGTTAAAACTGCGCTACAAAAGTGCCCTGCGTTGCAGGTGGTGCCGGGACGTATGGCCGTTTACAAATCCGTCAGTGCACAATTTATGGTGATATTACGTCGCTATAGCCCCTGTGTCGAACCTTTATCGTTGGATGAAGCGTATGTGGACGTCAGCGACTGTTTGCTTTTTGAGGGCTCAGCGACGCGTATTGCACAAGACATGCGACGAGCCATTCACGCGGAGTTGTCTTTAACCGCCTCTGCCGGGATCTCGTCAATTAAATTCATCGCCAAAATTGCCAGCGATCTCAATAAACCGAACGGGCAATCGGTGATCACCCCAACGATGATCCCGGCTTTTATTGCGGCACTCCCCTTAGAAAAAATACCGGGGGTCGGCAAAGTGACGTTGAAACGGCTGCATGACATTGGGCTGGTGTTAGGGCGCGATGTTACCAACAAATCGCTGACCTATCTGCAAGCGCGCTTTGGTAAATTCGGGGAAACATTATGGGCGCGTTGTCATGGCAATGATCCCCGACAGGTTGAAGCTAACCGGATCCGTAAATCTGTGGGGATCGAGCGTACCTTTGAGTATGACATTAAGGAGGCTGATGCCTTATGGACTATTTTATCGACGGAGTTGTTACCGGAGCTCGCGCGACGTGCTGCCCCGCATTTTCCTGAACGGCAGATCAAAACACTGGCAGTGAAAGTCAAATTTAATGACTTTCACCAAACCACCAAACAGATCAGCTTCTCGACATGGGATCATCAGGTTTTTGCGCGCTTATTGCCCCAAGCCCTAAAACGTGGTAAGGGGAAGTCTGTACGTTTGATCGGCGCGGTGATCCGTTTTGCGCCGCCGTTAAACGAAAAAACGGCGATGTCGACACCGACATCACCGCAATTATCTTTCTCATGGGATCAGGATTCGCCCTGATCTGCTGACAGCATTTCACGATCATACTCGTACTGGCCTAACTCAACCGCACTAAACCCTACGACGGAAGACTCATCGTCCGGCCATGTGCTTGGACATGGCTCACCATGCGCTTTCCGATGTTGACAAAACAACTGCCACCCCGCGTCACTGAACGCTTTTTTACAGACGCCAACACCCAGTAAGATCATGATGTTTTCTCCGGTAAAAGCACAGAGCGAAAGCCACCGTCAGACGGTGCTTTATCCGGTACTGGCGTTTTAGTCACCTCCAGTGCTTTCCAAGTGGTAATCAACGAAACATCCATCAACGGTTTGGTGATCCCGCCCGGGAAAACGACGCAGGATCGTTCACGCACTAAAACCTGAGCCGATTGCTCGCTAAGGTAGTGCTCCAGTGCATCATAAGCGTTACTGAGCTCATAGGCGGTGGTTTTCTGATCGATGGTCAAACACGCATAAACTTTACGGCGACGCGGATCATCATCACAGGCAAACAACTCGGCACGTACGCCATCCACATTGACGCTATAACGGGGGTGACGATTGACATTCAACGACAAAGCCATTAACGGCGTACGTTCTCCATGACGAAGGATATAGGAGTCCCCAACAAGAAAGCCAAAGTGTCCATGGTCATAAAGGCGTTCGCAGGCGGCCCTCAGCGCTTCATTAAACGCCAAAAAATCCATCTCGCCGTCAACATGGATCTCAAAATAAACGCCGTCTTCGATCTCGTGATCGAGTGCGGTGATGTTGAACTGATCTACTTCTAATGTAAACATAGCCATGGTGTTTCCCCTGATGTGTTGCTTGTGTAAGTCAGGGTACTTTACCACGTCTTTTTAGTTGTGACCAGTTGTTTGTTATTAGTTATCAGATTTTTCAAGGGCGACGGGCTCGTCAGCCTGACTTAAACTCGATACGGAGGCACTTAACCCGGTAAGTAACACCAAGTATACGAAACCACCGGCAATGCATTTCAATCCACGACGCATGCTATTCCCCTTATCCATTAAACAAGTCAATATAACTTTTCAGATCGCCCGCCAACGTTGTACGTTCTTCTAACGTCACACGGGATGTTTGTTGTGCTTTGTGCACCATTTGTTCTTCGTGGCTTTGTAATTCAAGCTCATGACAATCCGGGTGGGCAAAATAATCGGCAAAAGAAAAGTGCTCTTCGGCAATCGTGCCGCGTTGCTCATGGATCACCGTACAACGCACGGCGGTAAACTGGCCTTTGTTGATGAGCAGTGACAGTTGGATCAGCGTGTGCTTGGCGCTCGCACTACGGGTATTATCAATATAGACACTACCGCCCAAAGTTTTGATCGGGTAATATTGACCAAGGCCATTAAGCCCTTCAAGGACAAGTGCGCTTAAGACATGTTGTTGACTAAAGGGGGCTTTCTTCGTCATCTTATTATCTTCCTAATATTTGATGAACGTGATATTAACATGATTGCCGGGGCACTTATATATTGATTAATGTTTTTTTGTGTGGTACTATTACTACAAGTTTGCGCTCACGTCCTCGTGAGGTAAGTCAAGCCCGAGCGCACCAGCGCTTCCCCTTACCAGCCTCAATAGAGGTGAGCATCGCTCAGGGCAATCTTGGTGAATATTGACACCTAACCATGAACTTTTTTCTCGGGGCGGCATCAACGGTAAGAGCCAAACCCCCTCAAAGAGAGAGATGATCATGACCGATAACAAAGCAAACAGCATTACCCTGAACAACACCCGCACTTTAACCACCGACATCGTCAAAGCCTGTCGAGCGTCCGGCACTAAAGAGTCCGTGGTACGTAAGGTGTTAGTCAACGCCAGCAATGTGCGTAACCAACAATTAGCCGATCAATACGCGATTCACCCTACAGCCGCAATGCCGACGCTTTATCAATGCCAATACCTGAATGCCTGTCGCGAGCAGTTGAGCAACCAGCAAGCCGACACCACCCTTTTTCCGACAGAATCCCAAGCGACGCTTTACATGTTGCATGTCGCGTTAACACGCCTTGTTGAAATGGGCGCTGTGGAGGATTTTCGTGATGAATTTGAGGACAAATTATTGGCCGCAGGTTACAGTGAAAGTGTATTAGAAGAGGCGAATGATACGTTGATAAAAACGATCTTACCCTACCTCATTGGCACGCTTGAGCAAAACAATTACGTGATCGACTGGATCATGGGTTTTGACGATGATGGCGAGTTGCAAGAGAGTTGGTACGACATTAGCCCGGTTGATACCGCAGCATTGCTACAACGCAGTCAAGAATCGTTTACCGCGATGAGTCGCTGGTAGGTAGGTTACGAGTAAATAACGGAAAGGCGAGTGTATAAAACTCGCTTTTTTTATGCGCGGCGCGGTTAAAAACAGTCTCATAAAAATAAATTGAATTAATTATTGAAATAAAACAATTCCCCGCGTATACTGCGCGCCATCAACAACACAACCACTCACACAACACACGGAAAACACTAATGAAAACCCTTATTTGCACCACACTCTCACTTGTTTCATTGACAATCTTTACCGCGCAAAGTCACGACGCCAATGCGAATGATAGCGTTCGCCTCAATGACAACGCCCAAACGCTTAAGCAAGCTCTCAACAATATCAAGGCACGCCCGTTGGTTTCCTTCGTGCTCCCTGTTATTCAGCACCCTATACCTACGCCTGTGATCAGACCGACGCACGTTCCTGTTAGCGTTTTGTTTGATGATGTGGCGATCACCCACGATCTCAACGCCCTGCTATCAACGCAAGTGACGGAAAACCTGCGTAATATGCACGTAAAGGTTGGCGCCTCGGGTAAGTCGCTGGCGACGCGCGCCGACTAATAGTAAGCAATTTTCGGCAAAATAACCCCGTCAAGCCACAACTCTTTTGTTGTTTTTTGGCGAGATTGTTGTTACACTGGTTTCCTATTGACCAGACACCCGATAAAGCGAGTTTATGATGAACCCCCAAAAGACCAACCCTATTACCACGCATTCTTTAACGAGTCAGGGGATCGACAGCGCCATTCAAGCGCTAGCCTTTGAGTCTGGGATTGATGAAGCCGCCGACGGCTTGCGCTCACTTAAAGAAACCATCGAAAAGCAACAATCACTTTGCTTAGACACCGCCGAAAATCAACAAGTTTTCGCCGCCGATCTGGACGTAATGTTAGCCGAGCTTATTTATTTTCGTCAACGCTTACGTTATGCTCAATCCATGCAACAACCGATAGAAGCCGCAACACAACGAGGCGATGAACAACCGATCACGCTCGCGTGTTTCGCGCAATTAAACGCCGCACTTACCGAACGCGTTACCGCGGAAAATCATGCAACATAACACGACTCAGGAGCTCTTATGCGCGCCATGATAAAAAATGAAGCCGAACTACAGACGTTTACCAACGAACTGCGGTCAACCTTAACACCCAAGGTGCGCGCCTCGCTGTCGGCTTTACTGAGTAAAGAGGCACCGCTTTCTCAATCAGAGGTATCTCAGGTAGCGGCCTTGTTATTGTCGTTTGAAAATACGCAAGCCATGGTACAACACTATCGTAGCGATCGTTTATATGACCGCTACCATTATACGTATAACACACGCCAAGATAAACGTGTCGGTGACGTTTACGCGCGGGTGGGAGAAGCCCCCTCGGAGATCGATGTGATCGCCACCGCAGCGTTACCCTTCCAACCGGGACGCCAAAGTGATCGATTACGGATCTATCTATCGTCAGATGCGCCCGTCGGTAAAGACGCGATGAACGACTTACGAAAAGTGCACCCAGAGCGCTTATTGGTCGACAACACCCTTTGTGGGATCAGCATGTCGTTCAATACGGACAGAAGCTTCAGCACCCTTGATCTCTCCTCCGCTATGGACAGGGATCTTGCCTTAGACATGGGGAGCATTTTACGTGACCGTTTCAACAACCCCTCCCCGTTAGCGCAGTGTGAAAACGAATTACTCGATGCTGAATTGCTGGCGGTGTCGTATTCAGATGTGCATTACTTCACGCTCGCAGACAAGGTTACTGAGCAAAAAAGTTTGATCATCTATTTACTGGGCTTATCACTCATGGAATCCGCGATCTCACCGTCCCTCTATAGTGAAGACATTAAAAGCTTTATCACGCAGTTTGACATTGTAGGTAATGAGGCCAAGGTTGACTTTTACCTTCCCTCTGTCGAACATTACTTTACCGCTTTTTGGTCTTTGCCGTTAGGCGTTTTGCTCTTGCAAGCGACCCCCGACAATAACATCCCCAAAAAACTCATTGCGATGGCGGGTGTAAATGTCAAGTTGGGCGATCCACGCCTGCTGCCTTTTTTGGATAAAACGACAACGGACGGATAATCCCTTCAACACATTGCTAGGCGTAAATGAAAACACTCAACATTGATCGGTTAGTTACACAGGTTACTCACCGGATCGTGATCTTAAAAGCAAGAGACACCTCGCGGGCGAGCAATGATAACATTCTTAATGATATTGACACCTCGATGAATGAGCTCTTGCAAAGTACGCGACTGGAAGAGTGACGAGCCGCCCTGTTTATCTGACAAATAACTTGCGAGATACGCATACTGTGATACACTTAGACATAAGCCACAATGCGGATCATAAGGAATACCATGTTTTACCAAAAGAGCACGTTGACGGATAGCCAAATATTAGCGGGTAAAGACGCTTTTTTTATTGAAGGGTTTAGTACGGCTCGTGGTAAAGGGACTACGCGGTTTTCACTTGTCACTTCCTTGAAAGCGCGCCTTTTGCACAATGAAGGTAAAATGAACGTGCTTTATGGTTTTGACTACTATCAGCGACACCATGGACATACACAAAGTATTCCTGAGAATGATTTTAGACGTTCGATAGGTGAAATGCTCAACGCGTATTGATTTCCCATTATCCATCGTAAATTATCGCACCTGGTGCGATTTTTATGCCTGTTACGCGCTTATAAAAAACATTAAAAGTAGACATTAGTACCGTTATTTGATACCATACCTGTAACAGTAAAGCCCTGTCGCTGCAAGGTGGGCACTGGCTTTACGGGGTGGCAACACCTGAGCTGCTTACAGCGCACTATTGCGTGCTAGAAAAAGAGAACACCCTCCATCTACGTTTATCCTTTTTGGTCACGTTGAGAACGTAAGCACAACATCGCACCCGCAAAGGAATAACCATGACGACTTTTTTTAATGTAAACACCCTCAATTCAATCGCTGATGTCGATAATGCTGCCCGCGCACTGTCAAGCGCATGGGAAAGTAATTTTGCCCCCGCGCCGCAACTCGACGGCAAAAAGAAAGCCAAGTTACGGAACATGATCTGTCAGTTGGCGGGGTACACTAACGGCTACCCCTCGTTTCTTGCGCACCTGAAAGACACACAAATCCAACCGACGACGACGGTCTTTGATCTACCCGATAAATTGCTCATCACCTCGGATGCAGACATGGACAGTTATTTGTTGATCGGCGGAGAAGCTGAGGGAGCCGACCCTGTTATGCTTGATGAAACCAGTGATAACTTTTTGTACGGAATCTTGCTCCATAAAGAGTATGGCGACACAGACTGGGAAGATTGTCCTTCCGCGCAATTGATCGATGTCACGGCCGGTAGTCACAGTTTAAAAACCGCTCCGTTTTGGCAGTACCTTTGCCAACATTACCACGTGGCATGGATGGACGTGATCATGCCCCGTATTGATAAATACGGCGTGATCGATTGTGCCAACTCACCGGGCGATATAGCTTTACTTGACTCGCTTTGGCTAACCCCGTCACCGGAATACATGACCTGCACCACGGATCGCGGCGACGATGGTTGCGCGCAGGTTATCTTGACCCTCATTAGGAAATAAAACGTATGAACGTGTGAACGCGTGAACGCCCAGCCTCGGTTGGGCTTTTTATTGCCTATTTTCCAATGCGTCATAAAAAAACGCCATGACGGAGAGCGTCATGGCGTTCGGTATTCAATATGGCTACTAATGGCTACTAATGGCTACTAATGGCTACTTTTCGCCTTTTTAGGGAAGAGCTGTTGCGGGAATTTATCATGATCATAATTGGACTCGTTTGGCCATAAACCTTTTTCATCAGGCCAGATCGCTTGCACAAAACTGACTTCACCGCTGGGTAAGTAATCGGGGTAACGTTCATAAAAGGCCAGTGCTTGACAAATATACTTTCCTTTCATCTCATCATCAAGTGTGATCGCTTCCAGACCGATCCTCAACACCCCGCCGCCTTGCCCTTGGATCAAGTCAGCATTCACCCCGAGAACCACACCTTCATCTACCCATTCGCGATACAGCCTGTTAAGCAAGTAATGGGCAAGTTTTGGATCCTCTGTTGAAATAATGACATCAGGAAAACCTTTTTTCGCCATGCCAATGGCGTAAGAGAAACCGGCACCGATCACCGCTAGGATTATAAGGCCATGCTCATCAACAATTTCTTTCATTTTCTCTTGGTAACGTTCAGTGGATATAGACAAGGAAGTCTCCTGTTCGGTTGATCCGGATCATGGTTTTTTTGACGTTTTACGCCACGTAGTCAGTAAACAGCGTTGCCACAAAGCTGCGAAAATCTGCATCGGACATTTGCCCTTTCGCTTGATTCGCACGCAGCGTGTCAATATTACACTTTAAAGTAAAGAGCAAGTCGCTGTCTGCTCTTAATTGCTGTTGCTCTTGACCAATAATGGCTAAAGAGGTCGCAACGTCTCGAGGGCTCATATCCAGCAAGTCTTTATGATCGAGTTTTACCTGGCGACCGCGATTTTTTTCGTTACTTACGTTGATCGTAATGCGTTCCATAGAAATAACTTCTTTTAGTCAGGTGTTAACATAAAAAACAGTATACCACATTCAGCGTAAAGTACAATTAAACAATTGCGCCGCAAGCATACGTTAAGTGTTGCGTTCTAAGTTAAGGCTATTAATAAAGGCTTCATTGTGAACTTGCTCATTCATCGCCTTAGCGTCCTCTGCGTTTTCTGTCTGGAACATAGCGCACATAAATGCCAATTTATCTTCTTGGGGTAATTGGTAGCTTTTGGTATCGACCAATTCAAAAATATGAAAGGATATAAGCGTATCCTTTTCTGTGAGTTTTACCTTCTCATGATCAGGATGGTGCAGACGACCATTTTTATCAAATATGTTCTCATGGTAGTCTCTTTTATGAAACGATACGGCAAACTGGCGTTTTGAGGCACGCAACTGCTCGCCTATCAACGACATGAAATGTTCAATATTGAGCACAAACCCATAGGTTTTATGCATAATCTCTGACTTCACGGAATATACTTCATGACTATCACTATAACGACCGCCTTCCAAAAAAACTGGCTCTTCATAGTCTTGCTCAAGCATACGTTCGGTTAACACCACGGGCAAAAATTCAAAGTAGGATAATATTTCATAACCATCACTGAGCGACGCTTGATTGTAACTGTGCGATAAACGGCAAGGGTAAAACCCCGTATTATCGTCAAACCCCAGATATTCTGGCGTTAAATTTTCCGTGATATGGTAGTTTACATCGATATTTAAGGCGGCTATTTTTTCATCCGAATAAGCTAACCCCCCTCTTAAGCGAGAGTGCCAACGATCGACAGTGTCTTGTGTCTCTGGTACGAACGGTAAATTAACGAACATGTAAACTTCCTTTTAAGGAGCTTGAACGATTACATGGCACCTTATTGTGCCACAGAACAAAAGATTAACGACTTTGCATTTTCTCGTTAATGTAGTCATAAACACCCTTACCAAAACAGGCATTCATGACGGTTTCCATCATGTAATTATCACTATCTTTGGGGAAGTCACCATATTTAGCGATATAGGCCATGATCTCTTTGGCATAATCACTAATCTCCTGCAGGTTAGGCTCAGCCAATAATTTCGGGATCTTGCTTTTCGCTTCTTGCGCTTCGCGTTTGGCGAGCTCTTTTTTTAAATCGGCACTGCTTAACATTGATAGATCAGACATGCGTTTCCCTTAAAGTGTTCATGTGATGAGATAGACAAGTAGCTTAACATACACTTGCGCAATACGCAAGCGAATTGTCGCTTAGCTTCCCGTCCAACTGTTGTCAATGAGCGCGCGATTTTCGTGGGCATACCCCACGGTTACGCCGAGATCTTGTTCATCAAGACCGGTGCCGATCAAGCGGACGACATCATATAATGAGGTGTAGTGTTTTACACCCGGTTCAACCGCGGCATACCATTGTCCGTTTACGCGGCTTAACCCCGCGATCCGCAGTCGCTCACTGTTGGTGGGCAGTCCTGGTTGCGTTTGTCGCAATGCGGTGGTTTTACAGCCTAACGAGCGCGGCTCGTCTTGCATAATTTGGTAATAACATGCCCGCACAAACCACGCCGCGACCTGGCGCACGTCAGGCTTTTTGAGCACAAAGTCCATGAACGAGGCGCTGATCTCGACGTGATCTGCGTCAGCAATGGCTAAAGCGTCACGATAAACGTTGTCAATGGTACCTGACAGGGTACGATTGCTCTTTTCGATCATCTGCTCGCCACGTAAAAAATCCGTGTGCTGGCTGATGTCGATTTCTTTTATCGAGCGTTTTTCAATCACTAAGGAAAATAGCACCACGGTTAATAATAAAGAAAGTGAGACGGATATTGCTACTAACGCCTTTGTAGGTAAAATAGACGATTCTTCTGTTGATTTTTCCATCAAAAATCCTCTCTTGGATCTACTTTCTTATTCACCGGTTCAACCATTCCATCTTGAGTGAACACGAGATCATGCTCCAAAAACAAGGCTAAATCTTCGGTGGCCCGAGTAAAACGGACAATAACCTTACCGCTGATAAGACGTTCAGCGAAAGCTTTAGCTTCGCTTTCGGAGGCGATCTTACGATGACCTGCATGATCAACACGTGCAACCCAAAGACGCGTATCCATAGCGCGATAAACCTTGGCAACATGGCCAAACAAGACAACTTCAAGTATATCGGCATCGCAATTCTCACCCGTGACGCGCCAGTCAAACGAGAGGTTGTCCACATGAACAAGAGGGGCATTTTGCATAAAAGTTCCTTTATAGTCGGAGCTAAAGAGGACGTTACTATAGCGTACAACGCAAAAAAGCACAACAGTTTAGTTGTGCTTTAGGTGTTTGTTCTTCATCTACGCTGGGTTCATCGACACGAAATGGGCACGCGCCACCCTTTCCTGGGTGATGTCGGCATGCCACAGCTCATATTTATCCATGATTTTATTGAGCTTGGCGAGATAATGAAACTTTCTCGCTTGAGGAATTTGCCGCCCCTCTAAGTGTAACTTACGGATCGCGATATGTGCTCTAATCCCAGAGCGATACGTTTTTTCAATGCTTGCCAGCGTGAGACAGACAAGCAATAGAATCGCCATCAACAACCAAGCACCAACGAGAGACGCCTTTAAGAGCAATCCACCGGTGGTCAGACAGGCAAGCGTATTTATCACTAACCAAAGCAGTGCTATTCGACAAGGGCGTTTTGAGATAAAGACTCGATACAGCAAACTGTCTTGGTGGAGGGCGAGCCCCATTCCCATAAAAACACTGACATTGATGATCACAAAACCCAAAAACGTTAACGACGCGCCGTCAACCGCCATCAACAAGAACGCGGTCAAAAAGGGGGTGATGAGCAAAAAACAGCACGTGTACGCGCGTAAAGTCGCGCCAAAAGACGCCCCCGCAACTTTCTTTTTTTTGTTGGCATTTAATCGTCCTTAGTGGGATCGGCGGGCTCATTATCCGATATGGGTTTATTACCCGAGAGCTTACTCAGCAGTGGTGATAACACGAGTTTAACGAACGCCACCGCCAAAAAGGGAATACTAAACAGTTGGAACGTATGGGCTATCGCTTGAGAAAAAGACTGATCGACAAAGAGCATACCTAACCCGACGCCGACGAGTAAGATCAAAACCGCCAACGTCAATAACGACAACAGGTTAATGACGAGATTTTTCATCAATGATCTCCTGGGTGTTTTTCAACGCGCGATTCAAGACAAGCCGATAGCCATAAATCAAGCGATTGATGGTAAAGAAAATCGCAAAACAGCCCATCGCGCCAATCGTATAAGGCGACGACACGAATGAGTCGGCGAGCCTAGGATCTCGACTCATGTCATTTAACGCATAGGTCATTGCCCATGCCAAACACATCGCCAAGGTCGGTAAGTAAAATCGTGCCACCTCGCTATAAAACATCGTCTGAAGCGCGTCTTTAAAAGCGATCACGTTCTCGCTTTTCTTTTGCAAGAACACTTGCCATTGTGCCGCGTCGTCAATAATATCCGCCTTTGAGGCGGGCTTTAACCACTTCATCTTAAGTTGACTCCTTTGAGGGAGACTCGGCGATCCCCAAACGTATCGCCCAATCGGCTTTTCGCAGGGTGAGTTGAGCCAAACGTTGTTTCTCTAATGGCGGAAGATCGTCGTTAATTGCCTGCAATCGATCAACGTCATGGAGTAAACTGTCGAGCTCTGGATGGATTTTTCGGGCTTCATACCAAGGGCGTTCGTGCGTGTAGGGGGTGAGATCAGCAAACCCTAACGTCACTAAGCGTTCCGCAAACGCCGCAATGGTCATGTCCGCGTCATTAAGCTCATCTAAGAGCGCAATAAACTCCGGCATGTTCGCCAACGTTGACCAAGCGTCATCATAAGCACAGAGTTGCGGGATCACTCGGTCAGCAAGGTCGATCCATCGAACACAAAATTCGCCTAATGCACTACGGTCATCATGGTAAAACCCGATCCTTAATTCATCAACAACCCCCTTTTTCAACAAGGATATTGGGCTTAAGGATGTGTACACTGATCGCGAATGCCAGATAAAGCCTTTCTTGCTTGACATGTTAACTCTCCGGTTGTTTGTTTTGCGCTTTTTTCACCCCTGTGTTTTCACAGGGGCTATCACGTTTCGGTTGGCAGTGTTCATTCGTTACCGACGCATTTAACGAGGAAGGCGTCTCGGAGGCTTTTTTACCCTCAATCGTAGACGAGGCGTGTTGTGGTGCGGTAAACATCACGTAAACTACCCAAAGCAAAACGGAAATAACGCTCCCGGCAAACCAGTAAAATTTCGCGGGCAAATGATAGGGTTGATAGGGTGATGACATGAATATTCCTTGTAGGTAGTTAGTTAACGAGCATAACAAATCTCGGCAAAAAGCACAATCATTCAACGGCACTCTTTTACGCATACTCCGCAATAAAAATTCCCGTACGCTAGGGACGACGACCCTGCACTGGGACATCCGACAACAAGGGAGTTCCGTTATCTTGTTCGCTGACCGGCACCCATGCTAGGGACTCTGGATGTGCCTCACGTATCTCTATCAATGGCTTGGCCACCGCATCAAAGCGACCGCGTTGACAGTGGGTATGCAGCGCTTCATTGTCGGCGGGAGCCTCCACACGAAAACGTTTCCAGAGCGGTAGACATTTTTGCGCGAATTGATGTGGCGTAAGCGAAGATTGATATTCCTTGCTCAGGTCCGACAACGATTCTGCAAGATGATACTTATCTTTTTTTGCCTGAGGCCAAGGCATAAACTGCGTCGTTAACAGGCCATCAAGCGCTCCTGGCTCAACTAACTTGGCATGGTAAGGGATGAGTCCTAATGCGCTTCGTTCTAATGCTTGAAGAGGGACATCCAACTGGCTATCTCCTAGAGGACCTTCTCCCAAACCAAAGGTGGTGCATTGCCATTTTTTTGATCCGGGTTTGACACCAGCGTGCATCACGTACAATAAATCGTCCGTACTGTAGGCGGCAATGCCATGTTGTTCAAGGTTGGCCAAAAAGCCGTCTTTATTGACCCAGCGTTCATAGCGATCCATGGCGATCTGCGCGTGACGACGGGTGCGTCTGTCATCATCCGTCACATCAAACTCAGCAAACATATTCACCACGGGTAAATATTCATCTTTAGTGAAATAACGCCCAAGCGTTCCTCCCGCGGTAAAGTAGGCATTGGCGACACTGTTGTCACGGGCTTGGTATTTTTCACGCAACAAAATAAAGGCGGTTTCTGGATCAACGCAATCTTTGATCAAAATCGCATCGTCACTTAACTTTATCGTCGCTATCGATTGGGCAACCGTCATTCTACACCTCGTTTTTACAACGCGGTACCGATCAGTAGATCAATATCATCTAAGCCGATCCCGGGGATCAAGTCGGGCACATCAAAACCTTGCGCGAGCGCCTGGCGTTTAAAACGCGCGAAATGTTCGAGAAAGTCGAGGGAACCCTCGCCAATCGACACAAATAAGGCTTCACTGAGGCCACTTTGTGTTAGGCGGGTTTGCCACGTCTTTTGTTGTTGGGTAAATCCGCGATCTACCTCATCTTGAGAGCTTACGTCCATGTTCTGTCTCGCTTAGTCGTTACTGTGTGAATATCATGGTGATGATTTTATCACATTTCTCGAAAAGTGAGCCCAAAAAAGGCAAGATCACTAATGAGCTTGCCTGCGTTTGAAATAACGTGAGTGGTTAGGTGTGGCAATCCACGATCACGACTGTATGATCTTCCGGTATACTACCCAAGGCGTCATTGTAGGTGTCAATCCAATCCTTTTCACGATCGTTTTCTTGTGGCATACTGCACCCGAACCACCCCATGCGTTTGTCAGCTAGCCATTCCCCGTTGATCAGCAAAGCAAAGGTCGAGTACCCTTCAAAGGCTTTTAAACGGATAAACGCGTCTCGGTCTAAAACAAGATCATCATAATCGTAAAAAGGGTTGTTTTCGTTCAGGGTTAATTCGGCTTTTAACCGTACTAACAAGGCTTGCTCATGGTACGCTTTACGCACATCAATCGACTTGTCTCTTTTATGACGTGCCATGACGGCGTTGAAGGTTTCAAAATGCTCTCCCGCTAATATTTTAGCGGCGCGATCATAGATCGCTAACTGAGGGGATACATTGACCTCGGCCATGGCTTCAAAATCCATCATGCCTCGTTTGGTTACCGTCGCAAACACCGGTGTTTGAGCTACGGGTAATGTGCGATCTTTCCCCACAGCGGCCACATCCGGCACTAAGCGCAAATAATTTTCCCAACGTCCGCCGATCTGCCAATAATCCCATTTAGCGTTCGGGTTGGTCAAACGGCCTACAAGCTCTTGACCTTCCATGGCATTCGGTGCGGGGCGAAAGTTTCCACCGTCGTCACTGTAACCTTCATAATCTTCAAGGTAAGCGCGTAACGTTGGGTAAATATCCGTGAAGGGGATCTCCGTTTCCTCGAACCCTTCAGGGATCGCATGTATTTTTGGACGATAGCCTTTACCGTCTTGCCAATCTCGACTGTCGTGAAATTTACCGTCAGTGTTACCCATTCCTATAAAACGAACGCTTTTTGTCAATTCTTCGGGGGTTAACTCACGGAAAAATTGTGCGTCAGTCCACTCGAACAAACCCGGATGGTCTTGATCGGTACTTTTGATCATGGTTTTTGATTTTTTCTCGTATTCCGCTTGCTTTTCAGCGGTTTCATCCACCCAAACTACGTACTTATCACGATCGCCGGTACATTCATACTCATGGTACGGTTGCATCACCAACCCAACGGCTTTCTCAATGGCTTGCACCATCGGATCAAGGTTACCTAAACGCTCTAACGTCTCTTGGCTGATCTGTGCAGCGACGGCTTGTGCCGTCTTGATGCTATCAATGTCGGCTTGCGTTGGAGTGGGGATGGCGACTAATACACTAAAATGAGACATAAAATTTCCTTGGGTGTTATGCTGTGTTGTTTCAATACCGACAGTATGACAGAGTTCACGAATAGGGTCCAGTTGTTTTTTATGCGTAACGGGCATTTGTTACCGATAAAAACACTTGCGTTACTTGGTGCGTATCGGTACACTTAATTATTGAGATAAAACAATTGAATAGGGTTTACTTTATGAAGCTTGCTGACTTACTGGCTCGGCTCGATCGCTCTAGAGACAATCGAAACCTCCACTTTTGCTTCACGCGCATTGCTGAGGAGCTCGAGCTTTATAACACGTTACTACCCGAAGATATGCAACAATGCCCATTGAGTTGTTACACCTTGAGTCAGTGGTACTGCACTGACAGCTACGTCGGCATTGACGTGTATTACTTCCAAGACGAATGCGCCTTAATCACTCAGCAACAATCACGCGGCTGCTCTCCTGACTACTACTGGGCTTCCGCCGAGATGAAAGCCAAAGTCTTTACCTATATCGATAGTTTACAGCAGGTGCACGAAGCAGATGATCATGCCAGTTATTTTGATCCCAACGAAGAGATGGGCGAATATCATCAGGTTAGCTACAGTAGTGAATTATTGACAAGCACCTTGTTGCACATTGCCAGTGGCGAACGCGTCACCGTCAAACAACGCTGGAACGACGACAGTGAGATCTACCGATGGTCATGGGTAAAGGTGGCCTTTAACGATGGTCACGAAGCCATCTTGAGTCTAAAGACCGATCTGGGTGTTTACTATCATTTGGTCGACGCGTAGACAAATTTCTTTACCGCCATTAGCCACGGAGCTTTTTATGGACATCCAGACTCAACTTTTAATACAGGCGTGTAAACGCCCTAATCAATACGTCGTGCTGTTGCGCGCTTAAGACCCTGTTGAACGATCGCCCTGATGTTGAAAGCGAGCCGGTCGCGCAATGGCTTCTATGCGGCTTTGATCAAGGGGTACTTTTCGATCTGCCTGGCAAAAAGGCGGCTTTCAAAATGGTACGACAACCGATGCGTTAACTTGATCTTCAAACGATTGTATTTTGTTGTTTAGGCGTGTTGTTTTAGTGCCAAATTGCTCATGATTTATTTCCTAGAGTATGGTGTCGTTGTGTGAGAGCAAGTATAACACAAGCACATCATTCGTCAATGCTCAGTGCGCAATGAGCAAAAGTTAGCAGTCAGTAAATGTTCTTCAGCGAGGTGACAAACAACTCTAAAAAACACCACTAACTTGACTAATGACGCTTGTTACGATACGGTAGCGGTAACATTACGGATCGTGACCTGCTTTACGGGCTGTAATGAGGCGAGAGCCTTGGCAGTGCCGAGCGACGATGTCGCGCTAGTGATCGAACTGTTTTTGTTACGTTAAGTTTTTTACCTGCTTTACGACTCAAAACGCACCCGAACCGGCACAGAACTTTCTTTAGCGTTTGGAGCATACCATGAAAAATTACCGACTACCGATCCCACAAAACGATGAACAACTGAACCAGTTATCACAACAACTGAACCACAGTTACACCCACAGCTTTGACTTTCCAATTTCTGAAAAACGGAGCAATAAATTACGCGATTGCACCTGTCGTTTATTGGGTTTTCACAATGGCGGTTATCAACAACTCCAAGCCTATTGGCGCGCCGAGCACCAGTACGACTTCAGTAACCCCTTTATCAGCTCGGGGCTTTCCTCCTCGTTGCTTTTTGACGGGGCGAAACAAGGGGATATTGCCGCCGTCTTAGCGTCCGGCTTTCTCGCGGCCTGGTTGCCTATCTTGCGCGAATATTTTCCGGTGCTTGATGGCGAATTTTGCGACGTAGATAGGTTACAGGCGGGTTTTGCGCGCCTGAGTAATCAATTGTTTGGCTGGCAAATACATCATGAGCGTCTGAGTAAGCAATCGTTTGTCGGGCGAACAGATCCTAAACACTACAATGCACCACCGTCAAAAAGCACCTTGGATCTACCCGTCCATTTGCCACGTTTCCAAAAAGATCGCGGTGCGTGGTACCCGTTGTATTACGGTACGCTTATTGTCGGTATGGCCTTTAAACAAACCACGGCCGAGCTACTTAATGGGATCTTAACCACGTGTCATCAACACGATGGCAAGAAATTTAGATTGTGGGGCTACATTGATCACAATGTCGAAGACGCTCCGCATGTGATAGCATGGCGTCGTTATGTACAGACACATCTGGCACTTACAGAGCAAGAAAGACAAGCCCCCGACAATGCATTTTTCGTCCTCAAACAATCGGGCATGCCACTCGGGATCAGTATGCCGTTTGATGCGATCACCTTGAGCGATCTCAGTGCCACCTGGTCGTTTGGCGGCACGCCAATCACCTTGAGTTACGCGCGTCAAAACGAGCAAGACAAAGATACCCCGATCTGGTCTCGCTTGCGTTTCGATCGCCATGAGGCTTTTTCATCGACAAGCGGCTCACTATATCTCGACGATGATACGCCCATCAAACACACTCAAGGGGAAGCGCTTTATACCCGAACGCTCACTACTGCGCCGAAGGCCGTTGAAGCAACCGCTTATGCCGCTGTTGACTGGTGCATGACTGACGGCATCAACACCACGCAAAAATAAACCCGAACCAATGCGCGACGCACACTGTTTTTATTGTGTGTTGCGCATAGTTGTGTTATCATCAATACTCAATCAAACACAGCGCGAGGCACATATGAGTCAACCGGATAAAATCATCACTTACCGTCACACCAAGAAAATTGTCGGTAAACCCGGTTACGAGCCGGAGCCTTGCACACTAGAAGACATGGAAGCACAACTACGCCATGCCTTAAAACAGATCCCCTTTCCGGATTTTATCAACGCCTACGAGGCCTCCGAGTCGATTTCATCAACCGTATCGCGCCGTGAGTACCATAAAAGTACCCTAGTGCGTGAGGGCGACTTGATCGCCACTGTGCGCCATGGCGGCGGTGAAGGGTATCGACTTGAGATCTACATCTTGATCCCGCAGTTCAATCAAAGCCAGCTGTTACTCAGTGTGAAATACCTGACCGATCAAGCGCCTATTTGGGACGTGGCACACGCCATTTCTGTTGCTTATCAACGAGGAGGTTAACATGGCTACATTAAACCGAAAACCCGAAGGGGCGTCATTACGTCTCAATGGCGTTCACTATCCGTTATCGCTCGAGATGGCCGACTATGTCGAGGCATATATCGAAGGTCAACGTCAGCTAAATACACTAAAAACGCAAATGGCGCAAAGTCAAGATGCGCCCAATATGATCCAATATCACAGTCGCTTAGATGTGCTCTTTGCCAGTATCAGTCAAGCGTTGATCCACATTCCGGTCAATCCGCATGACTTGAACGATAAAGAGGCTGCGATCATCAACACCTTTTTGGCACCGTTGCGCTTGATCCCGGAAAAGTTAAGCCAGATCTACAAACACACGCTTCAAATGGCCAAGCTTAAATGTGCGTTTGATTACAGTGCGCAACTCGATGAACTGTTCACCTTGATTGAAAAAGCCGATCATGTGGGACCTTGCCTGAACGCCGCTTAGCTTTTAACGCGCTAAAAAAACCGTCACATCCTCGATGTTACGGTTTTTTTGTGCCTGGTGCTTTTCCTGAAACGGTGTCAACAAAAAGCCGCTTGGCGTGTTAGGCAGCGGCGGTGACGTTAATGTGCTTAGGCGTTCAAGATGGTGTAGAACAGGTATTCTTTACGCGGTAGGCTCATCACTCTTCGCAGATATCAGGGGTTTGATCTCGGCAACAAAAAAGGCATGTCGCTCGCCTTCCGGCAATTGTGCCATTATCTTCTCTAAAGTGGTGTTTCGGTGCTGTTGCGCCAAAGCATTCGCCTCAAGACGGACTTTTTCGCGTGCCGAGTCAATGAGCATAATACTCACCACCAGCACAATAATGAGCATAGCCATACTGAGTAAAAGCAACGCCACCCCTTGTCCGTGAGAGAGTTCGGTGAACGTGATCAGCAGATCCGTTCCAGTGACTGAGGTGGTGGTATTTGTGGCTGTGGTCATAAGACTCTCTTTAGTGCTAAGTGGTGATAAGATAGCGATTCATCGTGTGACAAATCGCCGAAAAAGGTACTGGCTTTCGTCGATTACCGAGCGCAGGCGTTACACATCACCGGCGCATCTTCAATGTCAAAATCATCGACCAGATCTTCATGGCTCGGTTGCTCATATTGGCTAAAATGTAAAATGCGGCCGTATTCATGTGGCACATTGTCGATCCCCGGGTGGTTGTCTTGGCGCAAACCTTCACACAGTAAAATGTGTTCAATAATGGCGCTGGTTTTACGAATAGCCAATAAGGATTTACCATCCCCTTGCCACGTAAAGGTTCCTTCGGGCTTTTCCGGCACCAACTGCTCAAAGTCATCCACTTCAATTTGCACGATGGCCATTTGCTTGTTTTCGCGCATGGCCGCTTCGCTGTCTTGCTGGTGAAGCTCTTTGGTTTGCAGGCGATGTAACCAAAAGTGCTTCAACGCGATCTTCAAGCCACCCAACGAGGTCGAGTAGGTAATAAAACGCTCAAAATAGACTTGGGGTAACGCTAAGCCTGGGATCCCACTGTGGTATTCATATTCGACGGCCGCATACAAGTGTTTGCTTTTCGCACTGAACATATCAAGGGTTTCTTTGCGGGCGTTTTTGCCCCGTTTCCCTTGTGATCCTATCGTCGGGTAACCCAACCAGTCCGGGCGCGGAAAGCCGATGTGGTTGCGACCTTCGCCAATACTGCTCGACACCAATGGCGGCAGATCGTTTAAGATAGCGGTGATCTTATCCGGGTGTGTTTCAAACGCCGCGGCTTGTTGAACTAGTGCCGTCGAGGTGCGCCACGCGGCAATGATCTCACTGCGACGGCTATAGATACAAATGGCACAGCCCGAGCGTGATTTCTCTTGGTAATACAGCGGGATCCCCAGCGTTCGTTCAACAATCGTGTTCACCGCGGTTTTATCTAACCCCAAGGCTTGCAAGGGAAAATAGTTGCCCGTATCACCACTGAAACTCGCGCCAGTACGGGTGGGTTCATCCGCCCGAATACCGGTGTAGGTGGCAAACTCAACCTCGGTATCACACGACAAGCGTAATTGCTCAATAAAGGCTTGGAACGGCATTATTTTCAACACTTGGGTACACCAACGTTGGCGCTGACTGGGAATAAATGAGCCATTACCGTCTTTACTGGCCATTTTAATGGTGGTCATGAAATCATACGGAGAGCTGGGGCGTAAAATGGGTTGCCCTAAAAAGGCTTCCAACTTTTGCAACGCGGCTTCGGTGCCGTCCACTTCAAAACCGGTGTCGGTAAACACGTAAACAAACTTCACGTCGGGGAACAATACCTTAAGCACTAAAGCCGTGGTGGTCGAATCTAACCCCGAGGAAACACCCACTAGGTGGATCAATTTCTTATCGGGATCTTTGAGCATCGGTAACGAAAAACACCCTTTGAAAAATGGCGTGATAATTTTTGACAGTAAACTTAATTTCATGGCGTGCTTCCGGTAATGACAATACGTTATTGTACCATTAATCAAGACATCACGCAATGCGCAAGACGCAATTAATATCCGATTTAAGACTTTCAGGAATAGTATTGCCACAACGATATTGATGTGGTATGATAATGGCATATTCACCACCGTTATTCGGAGTTATTATGTTACCGTCATTGCCTGTTCACATTCCAGCCTATCAGCCACCGAGGGGAAACTCGATCTTTAATAAGATGCTCGCGACCCAACTGATCTTATCTTTACTCTGGTTTATCGGGGTGATTTTGCATTACAAAATGCACTTTTTACCGGGCGGTATCGTTCCTGTAGAGGACGTGTTAATAAGTATTGGCTTATGGAGCATGGCCGGTTTTTTAGCAGCATTTGCGCTATCTCAAGGCGTTTTTCATCGCGCCTTAAAAAAAGACACGATCTATCGCACGGACTATGAAAAAGATTACCTAAAACAACTGGCGGGCATGCACCCAGAGATCTTGCTTAAATCGTTGATCTCACTGGATGTTGACAAGCTAACACGCAATAGAATACAGTGTGAATTGCTGGCGAGAGCGCAAAAAGTCGCCGCATAAGCACAACACCACCGTCACGAGTACGTGGCACAGCCCAGTAAAAATATGATATACTCTGTTGTATATCGTTAACTAAAAGTGAGTCGTTACATGTTTCCACTGAGCCCAACGCAATGGAAAACCCTGATCGCCGAGGCAATGGAATTACTGGTACCAGCGCACGAGTGCGGTTTTTTTGATGGCGGCTGTTATACCCTCGCCCGGGCGGTTAAACACGTTTTTCCTGACGCGGTACAGGTCGCCCATGTTTCACGCAGTGAAGCACGTTTTGATCATGCTATTTTACACATTGAGGGCACGGAGCTATACCTTGATGCCGATGGCCTACAAAGCTACGGGCAAATGATGCATAAAATGCAACATCTCGAAGGGGTGGCTGTCTCCGATATATGGTTCGATGTTGATGACCGCCTTGCCAATAAGACGTGTTATCGAGATATTTTTGACTTTCTCGTTGAACGGCTAAACACCTTCGCCTTGGAGGATGTCTCATGATGACTTTACTTGGTTTAGGTTTGTTGGCGGGCGCACTGGTTTTATTGGTGATCGCTATCCAAGTGATTTTTTCAGCGCGTGACAACCATGCCCGTAAACACCGTATTACCGGCGGTATAGGTAATGCCCTGACCGGCCAACTCGCCCATCCCGAAGAGGCGGATTCAGACGAACTGCAATCAACCATGTCCATTGATTCACGCAACGGTGAATTAGTTGTTGGCTATGCGCTCTCTGACACGGGGGCGCGGACGAATTAGCGTATCTATGAGTAGCGAAAAATTATCTGTGCGCACTTTATTAAGTGGGCAAACACAGCCTTTCACTAAGGGCGTTAATACTTAGTTAATTAAAAATAAGGCACTTATTATGCGTCCTGATTTTAAAGAAGTAACAAGCGCTATCGGAACTAAAGATGAAAAATCAATGATTTCTCATGGTTCTGGTAGTGGTATCAGTAACGGATTTACTGGAGCGTAAAAATAAAGGCGGTTATTGAGTTAACCGATTATAAAATTAAACTTTAATAGAAAAATGTTAAAAATCGCTTTGATGCGTAAAGACGTCTAGCTTGAATTGCTACCCATAAGAACAGCACCCTATTGAGAGTTAGGCGCATTAATTTATTTTAAAGCAGGGGGTGTCATGAGTAATGTGATGGATTTACGGACACTACTTGGCCGTGTTTACGTCGGCAAGTCTAACGGTAACGCCTGTAGAGAATATTTTGGTCTTGATCAAATGCAGATCAGTGCGCAATCGCCTTTGGTGGTAAAATTCCCCAATGACGCCAAAACCATGACCACGAGTTTTTTTATCGCCGTTTTTGGCGATCTCGTTAAACGCGCGGGTAGCCATGAGCGCGCCCACCAATGGTTACGCTTTGAAGGTCCCTATTATCTTGCGGTCAGCGAATTTGAATTGCACATCAGTACCGTTTTAGAGTTTCAACGCCACCCCGGCTTGACCGCGATCGCGTCATTCTTTTTTTCCCGCGGTTAACACCCGACAACGCGCAAACCCCAATACTTCACCCTGTTTCGTGTCGACACAGGGTTTTTTGTGCATAAAAAAGCCCTACCGAAGCAGGGCGTTTAGCTAACGAAGGATGAACGTTAGCTTGGGTTAAGTTGCGCCAATTGGCGCGGGTTGGCGTCATCTGACATGTACTTATTAAGCCAATCGAAAGCGGCCTGCCACTCTTCATTATCGCCATCGGTACCTAGATCATAACAACCTGGCATGTAAATGTGCGCTAACACTAGGGCGATCATCACCAAGAGATCGTAGGGTTTTCTCGCCGTTTTACAAAAATTATACTCTGGATATTCAGCGCTCGGCAAATAAAAGGTTTCGTGCCCTAAATCTTGATCATTACGACCATCACCATTAAAACAGACGTATTCTTTGCGCTCCTCATGCGTTAAGGCTGAGATAGCCTTGTCGAACGCTTGCACTTTGGCTGCCCCGGTAAAGTCATCCAGCGCGGGTACGTTTTCTTTTTCTGGTGCATAGCTAAACAGATTTTTTGAACTCTCTAACGGACGCTTACCACTACCATCGCAGATCACGATACCTTTGGTGTCTTCACCGGTAAGAAACAGCTCAAACGCTTGCATCAGCTTACCTTTAAAGGCTTTCCATTCATCGGCGCTTGGTGCTTGGTTTTGCTCAAAATTATGTGTGTAACCCATAAAAACTACCTCATTGTGTTGTTGTGTTGTTGTGTTGTGTTCACCTTATGTGAAGATACAGTATATCAAAGGCCGCCTTCAATGTCGAGTGAACAGGATATTTTTTATGCGTAATAAGCAAAATAAACTGTTGCAAATCACACTCAATCTTGTTATGATAGCTTAACTCGTTACCTAACACGAGAGCCACCCTCACTACCGACGGTAGATGGTCCAGTTAGGTGCAAGAAAACAATACACTCCATAATCATGTTCGACATTTTTGTCCGTGTGTGGTGAGTAATGAGGGACATTCCCATACACGTCACAAAAAAGAGACGAACCATGATCACGATCAACTGTAAAAAAGCATTTACTGCCTGTGCGCGCCGTTTAGCGAAAAGTTTAACGTTAAAAACTGCCTTAAACATCGTGCGTTTTCATTTACCCAAGCAAGACGCGGATAACACCATGAACACCTTGACGGCGCACTTTAGCGACGATCAACTTGCTCAGGGGGCACCGTTACGCCTCGCCAACGATTTACTCTCGCATGGCTTGACCGGAGAGGATTACAACATCACCAGTCAACGTTTGAAGAGCATCAAATCGGAGGCTCCGAACACCTTACTTGAGCAATCGCACCTGTTCTCCCTGTATGCCCATAGCGAAACCCACTATCAAGGTACCCGTGATGCGCTGTTTAAAAAATACCATGCGCTTTTTAAGGCGCAAGCCCTCAACGGAACATACACCATAGTCAGTCCAAATGGCAAATCCGCCGCGTTGTGGTTTGCTCAACTTTTTCCGTGGTTTGATGCGCAGACGCACTTTAGCCAAAGTGGCTTTGAATTACCCGTAAGCAACCATCATGGTTTAGCTCAATACAATACCGTTACCGAGATCCGCTTCAGTAACGGTCATACCTTGCGCTTGGTTTATGATTTTAAATCCTCGGAATACGAAGGGGTTGATGAACAATTTTTAACGCTTTTCCTGGACGGCGAAGATGTTGAAGACAACTTGATCGTTGAAGATAACCCGGATGCGTGGTGCGTTATTGACACCTTGACGGAAGCCTTCTTACCCTTGTTGGTTGATACTGGCTGTTATAGAGAGGCCGATATCGAGTGCCCAGCACAGGCTAAATTCGACAGCTGCCGCGTAATGGCGAACGCTATATAGCACGTGTTTTTTGTTGTGATTGCGGTGTGCGCATGTTACACTGTGATCACTTACTTGATTTTATTAACCGCATTGGAGCCACTATGCGCACTATCGAAAAAAGCGTGAGCGCGAATTGCCTCACTGCCATGATCAGCCCAACCCCCGACGAGCAGTATTCGTTTGAAGTGCCGGGCACGATCAGCGTTTTCAACTCCGGCAAAGTGAACATCAGCCAAGAAGGCAGCAAAGCCTACGTTCAGCTGACCGTTAACGATCTTGAAACCTTATTAGCGCAGGCAAAAGCGCAATTTACCGCCATCTCTGATCGTGTGGCGTTTGATGAGCCGTTTGACGACAACACGCCTAGCCTGTGCGATCAAGCGTTGGCGATGCGACTGAACCACAATGATGAAGATGATGTCAGCATTTTGCAACAACACGACGGGTATTACCAGTTGCGTTTAACGGGGACGGTAACGATAGAAACCCCTTGGGGTGATTTACTGTCCGGCGAAACATTGTTGGCCGCCGTTGAAGATGGCATGTGTCACTATGACGCCTTGATCGCCTGGTTGCAGGGCGCTGCCGATCCATCGTTCACTAATTTTCGCGCATTAACCGCGCCGATGCTTTATTGGGTTGATCGACACGCCGTGGAGGCCAGTCAGCCGTTTAATGCCTTATCGGCCGATCCGATGATTAATGTGCAACACATCTCCTCGCCGCTACATAGCCCCGAAGGTATACATTGGTCTGACGCCGCAAAGTGTCTGTACTTTGACGGCGATCGTTTAGAAGACATTGATGTCGCCATGCAACTGGTGTCGCACAATGAAGAAACTGTATTATTGACAGATGGCGATTGGGTGCTGTCGTTAGTGGGCGCGTTTAGCCTAGAAACCGAAGACGGACACACCTTGTACAATGAGCAAATTGGCGAGGCCATTAAAGAAGGGAAATTCACTCGTGACGATCTGTTATCGTTACTGTCAACCGATCGCACCCCAACCGCCGCGATGGCCGTTTTTGTGGAAGTGATCCCGCCGTGGTTTGAATGGAAAAACAAAGTCACCGAAGCAAGCCCTGGTCTTCCGCCGGTGGAGCTATTCCAAGCACCGATCGACAATCGTCAACAACGTCTCGTTGCACAAGGGGGTGTCGCATGATCCGTACCTTCATCACTGGACTTTTACTGAGTGTCGCCCTTATCGGGTGTGCGCAAACACCCACCCCTGAACAAGAATCCCATTATCAGGCCATTGCATCAACCGTAGCCAACAGTGAGCACGCGGAGACATTAACGCCGCTATTGCGCTTACTGCAAATCACCAGTGAACCGATGATCCCGTTATTGGAATACGACCAAACGCACCAGCGTCATCGATTGCGGGCGATCGTCACTGCCTCATCAGAGACTAACGAACAGGGAAAGTCTGGGTTTAGTCAATTACTCTCGGGCTTGCATCAACACTGCTCGCTCATTAACGGTAGTCATCGTGGATTGTATCAGCAGGGCAACAGCCTGCATCAAGTGTGTGAAGATAAAAACAAAGCCCCGCTGTTCTTGTCGGCGGTTTATGTTCGCAAGGATGAGCAGGTGGAGTTTAGCTTATTATTACCGCTAAAAAGCGATCGAGACTATGGGCAATTCAATGAGGCGGCCAGCACCAAACACTACTTACCTATCTACAACAAACTCTTGATCAGCAATCAACACACAGGGGTAAAAGAAACCCCATTAACTATTCGTAACCAACGTGGACACAGCCCTTTGACGATCAGTGGCGCGAACCCCAAACGGTTGATCACTTTGCCTTGGTCGAGTGACTTACCCCTGATCAAAAAAGGGACGTTTCGCTGCTATGTTACCGCCTCCGAGACTATTTGTGATCAGTGGGTCGACGGACAAGTGAATAATGCCAACCTGACCATCAGTCGTCCGTGCAAAGCCACGCTGAGCACGCAAAAAGACGCTGCGATCTTGTTATCTTGTGGGGTACGCTAAATTAAGCGACGTGAGCAGGTACATCGGGGGTTTCGGAGCTATTAGCGGTACTTGCCACCAGTGGATCGTTCATCATCCAAGTTAAAAAATCAACGTCAGCGGTGTGATTCTCCTGGGTATCTTCTGAAAAAGCGGTGGTTATTAGGGGGCGTTCAAGGGTCATGTACAGTCCTTTGTCTCGTGCTAAAACAAGGCGTTTGTCGCCTCGGTATGGTTGATTGTATCACAGTTTTTTTTCAGACAAAGCGCTTTTTACCGCAAAAACCCATTTTTTCATTGCACAACTTTTTAGTTGTGCTACACTGATAGGTTCAAACATGCATGGAGCCCTTTATGAGCAAGCCCTCGACAAAAACAACACATAACATCACCATTATTAACGGTCAAATTTGCATGGGCGTTGATGCCTGGACCGGTGAGCCGATCACCCGGTCAAAAAGCGAGCACCCGTATAATTACCAATCCTTTGAACTTTTTAGTAACGGTGAAAAAGGCGAGCGCAGCATGTACTCGGATCGCATGTACAGTTGGGATGCTGACAAGTACAATCGCTGTTGTCACGCCATATGGGGCGATCATGGGCAACGTTTTGATCTGAGCAGGACACCTAAAGAAATCGAACATTTCTTGCGCTTATATGTTGACGATGACACGCTTGTTTTGACGCGAATTGTCGAAGACTGCAGTCCAGCATCCGGCTCGCCCACGTGGCATTTCGCCTTTAAGGTATCTGAGCCAACGCCGACAATCACCACCTAAAACCCCGTCATCACCCGCGCGTTTTCGCGCGGGATTTTATTCGCAACATCTCCGTTTTTACTTGCTATTCACCGCCAAATCCTCGATAATACCTAAGTCACCAACGGCACTCTTCAAATGGGAAAAATGTGTCTGACAGGGTTAGATCAACCCGCTTGTGTCCACGCGCAAATGATCCGTAGACCTAAAACCACCTTGATCCTTTTTACGCTTAATCGTTGCGATAAAAAGGTGTGACACACACTGACCGACCCTTATTGCACTAAACGAGGTACGCGAAAAATGACCATTTCACACGATCAATTAAAAAACAGCACCAAAGCCATGTTTGACGGCATTCGCTCTAACCCAAAACTCACGTTAAACCAATTTAGAGATCTGGGTGCTCAAAAGATAGGCTTTCAACATTTTGGCGAATTAAAATCGGTTATAAACACCACTGACAGTCAAAATGACCCAAAACTAGCCGTACTCGCCATGGCTCACCAATTACCGCCTGAATTGGTTAATCAATACCTGAAAAAAGACACTATGGGTTACGTGGTTTTTTACGATCCAATAAACGGCTATTTTGTTATCGACAGTGACGACATCGAGCAATGGTGTGAAGACAATGAAATCTACACCACCATGGACTTATCCTATAATGCCTACCCGCACCGCTACATCGTTAATAATATCGAATCTCAAGAACGCTTTGAATCAGAGCTTGAAGCCCAAATTAACGCTTACCATGACATCCTGCTTGACGCTCAGTTCGATATCGGCAACTTAGACATCTTTCAGTGCCAATGTTGTAAAAAGCATTTTGATATTGATGACAGTTTTAAAAACAGTGACGACGAACTTGAATGTAATAGCTGCACAGACAAACGCTTAATGTGTTTTTACCGCGTCTCGATTTTTGAAGACAAAGGCGACAGTAAAACCCTCACTTGTTTTGAGACAGCATTGTGCGAAGAAAGTGCTGAAGACTGCGCGCTAAGCAGCTACCCTAACGGTGAAGTCAAACACATCGAAGCGATCAGCGAAGACGACTATAACGACGCGATCGCTCAACTATAGGCGAAAAGTAACGCAAAAAAAAAAGGGGGCACTCAGCCTCCTTTATTTTACTAATATCACATTCCACTACCTCGTAGCGTCGTACGCATATTTCCCGTGACAGCAAAAGAGTTTTCGGGTATACTGGTTATCTATCATTAGCCAAAGAGCATATCATGAACGCATCACATTATTACCTTGCGGTCTTTACGCCATCGTCCCCCCTGAACATCGATGAGCGCAATCGTTTTCGCTGTGCGAGCCATGCCGTCAAAAAAAGTACGCAACAAAAGATCCCCGTTACGGCGTATTACCAGGGGATCATTAAAGACTCTGGGTCGTTCATCCTGGTAGTCGGCGCAGAACACCCGTTAGAGCGCTGCGAGCTTCGTTTGAACAATACCGCCACCGCCCCGTTTTCGTTTATCGCCTCCTCCGAAATGAGACCGCAACTCTCCCCACTGCTGGCAAGATATGCGTTGGAAAAACGCGCGCATCTTTTACCCTCAACACGCCAGATGCTCCTTGCTCAGCTGGCAATACAACACCCTGATGCATGCGAATTATTGGTTGAGTTGGCACAAACCATCGAGCAAGAAAAACGGGCTTACCTGATGGTCGATAACGCTTACGATCTGAGTGAAGCCAACGAGATCAATGCCAATACGTTAGAGCAGATCAGTGCAGAACTTAGCCCCGAAGAAGAGCTCAGCTTACGTGTTAGCGTCGCGCTATTGAGCGACATTGATGAACTGACGTCACACGGATTTTCAAGTGAGCCCAATGCGCTGTAAAGCCATGTCGCCGATGACCGAGTCGTTCAAATCCGGCTTAAAAGGCATTATCGCCCTCGATATTGATGGGATCTTCGCCGACACTTTTGTCAGGGTTTTACGTCAACATCAAGGGCATTACCCCGCCGCCTTAGAGCAATTTATTGTTGACAACCCGGATATGGTCGGGGATCAACATAGCGGGCAGTTCCGCCCATTTGAGATACGAGGGCTGCAACTGGACAGCATTGCCCTGATCACCGACTTGATCATCAAGGGGGAACTCGGCTGTATTTTAGTCAGTAGTTGGGTTCGCTCTCCCGACACGCATAGTTTGCTGGCACGCTTGTTTCAGTATTTTAACCCGGATTTTGATCCCCGTTACCTGATCGGTCAAACCAGTGGTATGGGAGGTGAGGGACGTGAAACCGCTTTCTTAGCACAAGTACGGACGCATTTCGGCCAACTGCCCGCCAAACGGTTGTTGGTGATTGATGATTCGGGCGAGAAACATTTCCCGCAATTACACCCGATCAATGCCTTGGCCAGTGGTCGCTGCGGCTTTACCATGGATGATTATATTCAAGCCATTCGGATCCTCGAGCTAGATGAAGTCGGCGGCTGGCGCGACTGGGCGAAAGAAGGCCATGTGCCCGATCGCTTTCCGCCCGAGTGGCAACCGCCCTGTTATCAGCAGTTATGGCAACAACACATCACGGCACCCATTAAAAAAGCGGGCGGTTTATAAACACCACTTGCTTTGCTCGTGTACACCCGTATACTGAAAATCATCTTAACTCAATAAGGAATAAAATGAAAAAACATATCTTAGTCATCTTAATGTTAATGAGTATCTCATCTTTAGCGCACAGCAATGACGTGTATATCACCTGCGAGCAAAACCCCTCATATGAAGAAAAATATTATGATGAAAAAATGAAAAGAAAACCTCGGTTATACGCAAAAATATATACCGATGGCGTTAAAATATACGTCGACGCTTATGGGAAAGGGCGATTTGGTGAGTTTGCCATCACGAAAAGAGGGGGGAAGGATGCGCAAGGACGGGCGACCATTGTTTCTGGTGAACGCACTTATAAGGAAGGGGGTAGCGAGTGGACGCAAAAGGTCACCCTCGATAGGTATACCGCCTCTTATGTCTCTTTTAGCCGCGATGGACACATTGCGAAGGCGATGTCTATCTTTTGCCGATAAACGTAACGGCGCTACGCTCAATCCTTGGGTGCCGGTGAAAAAGAGGGGGCGGCCATACCTAAAATGTGTTATGATAGAGGACATTACCCGGCACTTATGCCACCACAAGGATGTTTATGAAAATCACCAAAGAAGCGAGTGCCGACGGACGTTTATTTATTGTTCGTAGCGATTGCCATGGCGGTACATTCGCCACCATATTAACCTTAACACAAGCGGCGAGACAGGACTTCCCTGCCTTGACAGATGGCGATATTCACATCGTCCAATACGCCGGCGACGACTACCCAGGGACGTTCGGGATCGAATGTCGCGTGCCCGAAGGCACGTTGATCCCTGCCACTTACCCCGTGCGTCAACACAGTCACCACCCGGATTGGGTTGTGGAAGTTTAAGCTGCGTAACCTGCATAAATGCACAGGCTTGGGTTTGTGCTTTTTTTTTCCTGAAATAAAATGTGCTTTTGCGCATTAAGCAATTGACCTCACCCTCAAACCTGTTATGCTATCGTTATCGTTTGGTTAACCCCTCCATAGGTACCTGTCAAACGCTGAGGTTGCGTCCACCTCGCCCTGTACATTGGCCATCTTGAACGTTCAGCACCCAAAAACCACCCTTAACACCTATTTTTCACTGTTGAGCGTGTGTGCAAGTACAGACCACCGATCGCTCCTAAATAACAGGAAAAACACCATGTCACTTTCAAACACTGTAACACCGCAACAGATCGCCGTCACGAACGCCGAGCAATCATTACCCTCTATGCCATTGGGTAAATTTTACCAACGCACCCTGATCGCCCTACAAGCGTTTACCGGCGCCGACATTGGCACGGGCAAGAAAGTCCAAGGCAAAGTGCAACAGTTGATCTCAACGCAGTTCCAAGCCCGTAACTTTCACACCTTATTACACGGGACGATCACGCCGACACCCCAAGCAATGCGCTTAACCCTGAGCGATCTTTTGGCCGCCCTTGACGGCATTTGGATCTTTAGCGCCACCGAAGACGACAAAAAACATCCGTGCGTTGACTGCTATGAGATCCGCGCGTGGGTAGATAATGCCTTGCGTAAGACCCCCAAAATAAGCCCCGAGCATTTATTGGCTGAGATGTACGACATCGCGACCCTCGAAAGTGAGCCAGACGAACGCTATTATCCACGCGACGCCCATTTATTCATGAGCCAAGCGCAAGAGGATGCACGTGAGCAAGCAGAGCACGCCACCTTAAAAGCCCGTCATCTGGACATTGACACTTTTTGTGCCTCATTACATCGCGACATCAAAGATGTTAATTACTATGGACAGCTCACCGCGTCGTTAAGTGTCGCCCTGCCCGAAAAAATATTTTATCCGCGCGAGCAAAAAGACGCCCACGGGCAACAGCGCTCGCCCTTATCGTTTATCCTCGATTGTCACGACGATCGCGCTGAACATACCTATGTTGCCGAAACCGACATTGGTGAGGTCAATGCCCCACTGATCATACGTCACACCGTGGGACGTTTTCTGGACAGCAAAACCGCCATGGCGCGTTTAGATGCGATCACCCAAGGCCATACGCCCCGCGCATGGACATTGATCTGCTCAGGGGGCTCTGAGACGCACCGTGCACCCAAGTGATCAATACGAGGTAAAGTAGCCCCATAACGGTCGCCATATTGTCGGTGACAAGCACAACATTTTGGTTGTATTGTCGCCACGAACATTGTATTCTATTAGCCATCAAGACAAAGGGTTATACGCTTTGTCTCAACATTCACGTTAAGGACGTTCGATGCCAGCAACCACTTATGACTGGGCAAACCCAAAAATACAAGAAGGCATTGACGCCTTTCTCGCCATTGTTACCCAGTATGGTAATTTCACGGCAGAGCTTATCCCGTTAACCTACCCCGAAGACATTGGCTTTGAGGCGATCGTCTCATGGAAATCGCCGCAAGGGGCATTGCGCCAAGTACCGTTTTCCATCCATTGGAATTTAGAGCCCTTATTTAATGCCGACGAGTCGCCAATTAACACCTGGCAATTTGGTTTTGAAGATAGTGGGTTCGCTATGACCGCCGAGCTCTTTTACATGGAATTATTCCAAAAAGTCGATCAGCTTGACAGCACGCAGCAAGTAGTGCACTCATGAAGTGGGGCTATATCCGCAACGGACATTCGTTCCCGCTGACCACCACCTGGTCAGAGGATGAATTAGACTATATTGCCCAAGAGGCCGCTAAAGACTTTCATGAAAACCATGACGGTTGGGAAGCTCAATGGCCGATCAGTTTGACGTTAACCGCCGACGGTGAAGAAAAAGGCACCTTCGACGTTGAACTCGAGCTAGAGCCGGTCTTTATGGTCGAGCTCAGAAAATAACCGGCCGTTGCCGCCAACACGCATAACCAAGGGCGCTTTTATCGGATGTCCTTAACTTCAAACACAACGAAATAGTCACTTAGGAAAAAACATGACATTGACCTTATCAGATAAACTACGTGGCGGCACGGGGATCTTCCTTGCCGTCTTGATCGCGCTGTACGCCTTAGGCATGTATTGGAGTGGTGAGCCCGAGCAATTCAAACTCAAAGCGGAAGTGACGGTGGACAGTCACGAGGCCGACGTGACCGCCGTGATCGGGTACACTACGACGACCGCGCTGATCCGCGTCTTGGAAACCATGCTTGATAAGCCCGGCGGCTATTTATCCAATGATGTGCTACCGCCGTCTGTTTTCTTAGACAACATCCCCGCTTGGGAATTTGGCGTACTGGAAATGTCACGGGACATGGCCTTGATCATGCGTAAAGATTTCAGTCGTTCACAATCTCAATCGGTGGAAAATGAATTTTTAAAGATCGCCAGCCCACAGTTGAATATCGACAGTACCAGCTGGATGATGCCGAGCGCGGAAGGTGAATACCGCAAGGGTATTAAGGCTCTATATGCCTACCGATTAGATCTCACGGACAAGAGTACACGCTCTTCACAATTTTTTTCCCGTTCCGACAATTTACGCAATTGGATCATGGAAGCAACGAAACGCATGGGCAGTTATTCACAACGCTTAAGTGCTAGTGTCGGACGAGAGCAACTCAACGTGGATCTGGCCGGTGATGAAGCTGCGCAACAGTCGACCAATGATGCGGGTAGTATGGCCTTAAAAACTCCGTGGTTACGGCTTGATGATGAGTTTTATGAAGCGCGCGGCGCGACATGGGCACTGTTACATTTTTTACGCGCGATTGAAATTGACTTTGCCGACGTGCTTGGCAAGAAAAATGCTACGGTGAGCGTACAGCAGATCATTCGTGAGCTTGAAGCCACCCAAGAAACAGTTTATTCCCCTTTCATCTTAAACGGCAGTGGTTTTGGTTTAGTGGCCAATCATTCCTTGGTGATGGCGAATTACATTTCCCGTGCCAATGCCGCATTAATTGATTTAAACGAACTGTTGAGTAAAGGATAAGTCCCCATGGCAAAACTTACCTACTTCTGTCTATTAAACCCAGGCACTAAATCGGAATATTCGTTTCTCATTGACACTTAGCTGGATTTATTGAATGTCGACAAAAGTGACATAAAAAAAAGATTAAACAAAAAATCGTGCAACATCCTCGACATAGATACCCTGTCAGTGATGTTGATCTCTAATTGTGTGACCGTGGAAATATAATCAATAGAAAGGGAAATGTCGTGACTAAAGAAAACATCACCAGAGACTCATATAAGTGGAGCATTGCCTTCAAAGTATTATCAAGCACAATGGCCGCTATAGTGCTGCTTGGTTCCTATTTTATGAGTGTACTGGCCGAGGGCGCCAAGGACGCTGGCAACATTAATGAGGCAACATTAATGGGTTTAATGAGTCTGATCACACTACCAGCCGCCTTGTTAATCGTCGTGATGGTGGCTTGGAAATTGTTATTTAACGTCCCCACTGAAAAAGCGCCTAACTGGCTTAAAACAAAAAATTAATTAACGAGGATCTACACACATGAGTGACGCATTAACAGAACCGAGCTATGGCTATAGCTTTGATAATGAAAACTTTAACTCACCATCGTTCGAAACGCCTGAGCAAGCGTTATCCGCTGCACAAACTTACGGTCTTGAGCAAGCTGATTTGGCCGCCACGGCGTATAAAAAAAGCACAACAGAAGCGCTCAAAGATTTTGCCATTATTTACATTTCGCCGATCACCTTGAGTCACAATGCGCAGTGCTTCCCGGATGCGGATATGATCATCGAACACATGGCCTGCCAAGCCGATGACATTGCAGGCGAGCACAGTAACGACTACCCGTGTGCAAGTGAGATGGCGCAACAAGAGCTAACGACGCAATTACATGCGTTGTTGACCCAGTGGTGTGACAAGCACGAGATCACCCCAAGTTTTTATCAAGTGGGGGCATCGACCGCTTATGGCTTAGCTTCTGGTGAATTACATCAGGAAAACACCAACCATGACTAAATTTAGCGATAAAAGCACCACCACCTTACGCTGCATGCGGGAAAGTATTGATTTTGAACTGAGTCAGCGTAAAGACGAACCCACCGCACCCATTATCCGGGTGTGTGGTGGCGAAATCGGTGACTTAACAGCCCAGCAATTTGCCGATCCTTTTAACCAAAAATTACTTCTTGAAGACATCACGACAGCATTGCGAGAGAACAATCGTATTTTCAACCTGAAGTTGATGATGGTACCACTCTCGGATCAAAAAGCCCTTGAGGACTAAGTTCTAAAGGTGATTTGCAAACACCATACGCGAAAGAGATAAAAAAAACCGAACGATCATTAAGCTCCTTGTTCGGTTTTTTTTCGCTGGACGTTAACGCTTAGTCGCGACGGCGTCTAAAGCCAAAAACACCTAAAGCTAAGAAAAAACCCGCTGTTGATAAGCTGACATCTTCCACGCTGTTGTTGATGTTGTTTATATTCAAGTCCGGGTTATTGATACTGCTGATCGTGCTACCACCATCCGAAACTAAAAACACACTATGATCGACTGCGGCGAAATCGTCGGTATAGGTTGGCGAGGTATGATCATCAAACATGTAATTTAAGGTGTTTGATGAATTCTTTATGTACGCGCCTGACATCATAACCGTACCGTCTGTATCGCGATAAAGCCCTCTGGTGTAGTTGGCATTTAAAGCGCCGAGTTTATCAAAAACATTATACGCTGAAGGTTTTGTCGAGTAATTATAACCACCAAAGGTATGTGTGGCATTACCGACAAAGTCATATCCCGTTAAGTGGCTAAACATAACATTCACTTCGTTGCGTGTCGGCAAGCGCCATCCCGCATATGTTGAAGATAATAACGCTTCCACATTGGTTATTGATGCATTGGCATTTTCCGTCAAGGATAACCACTCAATGCCAGTTTCTAGATCCGTCGAAACCAAATTATCGCCTAAAATAGAAAAATCTGTTTTAATTACTTCGGCATTAACACCTAACGACGCACCCGCAATTACCGAGACCAGTAGCGCTCTTTTTAATATATTCATCATAAAACCTTGTGTAAATTATCGGGGAAAATGGTTTATTGTAAAAAAAACAAACGCCGCTTTATTTTTTTTATTAGGGGTGTCTTATTTTTTTACAAGAAAACCGTACGTTTCGCCAATCACAGTGGCGACGCTTTATGCCAAGCAAAAGATGTACCAAGCCCCACTTTTTATGGTCTTTTTAGGACGCGCGATTCTCGGAAGAAGAGTTAACACGCTTACTGCAGAGCCATCCGTGATCCGACCCATCAACCGTTTCGGCACGCCGAACGGAGAAAGAAGAAAGAAGTTCATGACGAACGATGGCCGTTGTGATATTACAATATTAAATGAGGGTTTTGTCCGCCTAATTTAATTCGCATTATTCACGGGATGAGGTAAACGTCATGAACTGTATCCTATGAGGATGGCGTCAGTAATGTCGTCAATGCGATCGGCTTAGCGTAGTCGTTCAACCAACCGGGCACATCATCACGGGTGATCCGCGTCTCCAAGAGGGCTTGTGCTTGCTCTAACGTAACAGGGACGTTAATCGGTGAATTGAGCCACGTCAAAACAACGGGAACGGCTTCAACATCCTGCAGATCCTCTCGAGACAGATAAGCGGTTAAGAGGCCGTCGAGTTTATCGAGTGCCAAGGCAACTGGGATCGCGCGGATCATTACGGTCTCCCCCATAAAGGCCAACGAAAACCCGGCGCCATTAAGACTGTCTATTTTTAGTGCAATATCGACACTGAACGCCTCACACATGGCTAAGCGTTTAGGTAACAATAAGGGTTTGCTCGCTAGCGTGGTCTCGCCGGTGCGCAAGACTAATGAGGGTTGCCAGGGTTGTAAGTCGCTCAGGTAATACCCTTGTGCATACTCCAAAAGGGCATAGCGCCCTTGATAGACTGACAACACCCGCCATAACACGTTTTCACCCATAACAACGTCGGTCGTTCGGGGTTGAGGGCTTAACGGAGGTAGAGAGACACTTGGTGTTGACGGCCATGAGCTCGGCGGCTGATAGGCGGACTCTCGCGGGGTGTGATCACGAGGTAGGTACTGCGCCGTATTATGCCCCCGGTGCTCAGGGTGTTGTTCACGACTCGGTGAAGACGAAGACGAACGTGATGCGCCCATAGCCTCGTGATTGGCTTGCAGGGGTGAAGCAAAAATCGCCGATGAACGGGACTCAGGCTCGTCGGTTTCTCCCGTTAAGGCCATCACCTCGGCTAAACTTTTTTTCAAGGTATTAATAACAAAGTCATGTACCCAACGTCCCTGATGGAAGCGCACCTCATGCTTAGTCGGGTGTACGTTGACATCCACTTCGTCCGCGCCGATCTCTAAAAAGAGCACATAGGTGGGTTGTAAGCCCTCGGGGAGCAAGTCGCCGTAACTTTGCCGAATAGCGTGGTTGATCAATTTATCGCGGATCATCCGGCCATTGACGTAACAAAATTGCTTATCCGTTTGTTTGGCACACGCTTGGGGCGGCACCAGCCAACCCCATAAACGTAAGCCGGTGCATTGTGCATCAAAGCGTAACGCTTGCTCGCCAAATTGACGACCACAAATTTGCGCCACGCGTTTGTCTTGTTGTGCGGGAGTGATCGCCCGTTTATATTGGCGTATTTGCTTGTTATTGTGGGTTAACGTGAACTGAACATCAAAACGACTAATAGCGATCCGCTTGATTAATTCATCAATATGGGTAAACTCAGTTTTTTCCGTGCGCAGAAATCTTCGCCGGGCTGGGGTGTTAAAAAACAAGTCCAACACCTCAATGGTGGTGCCATTTGGGTGCGAAGCAGGGTTGACGGTGACATCCATATCTCGACCACTTGCCTGGGCCTGCCATGCATTTTGTTGCGCCGCGGGTTTTGAGGTTAGCGTTAAGCGTGACACAGAGCTAATACTCGCTAATGCTTCACCGCGAAAACCGAGACTGCTTATCTGCGCCAAGTCTTCCACCGAGCTTATTTTACTGGTGGCATGGCGATCGAGTGCCAGTGCCAATTCGTCTTTGACAATACCACTGCCGTCATCACGAATATGAAGCCGTTTCTGACCACCTTTATCTAAGACAATATCGATGGTGGTTGCCCCCGCATCTAGGCTGTTTTCCACGAGCTCTTTGACGACTGAGGCTGGTCTTTCCACCACTTCTCCGGCGGCAATTTGGTTGGCCAGACGGGCAGATAACACTTTAATAGACATAAAAAGGGGCTCGGTAAATATAGTGTACCTCTATGGTAACCCATCTCCTATGGAACGGTCGAGTGTTATTGATATATATTGCATAATAATAAACCTGTGTTATGATATAGTTATTCCACGCACACTCGCACGCTGAAAGACGCTTCGAGTGGGACGGGTCGCCACCGATGGTACTGACGGTCATTTGATCGGGTCATAGCGAGCACTTCAACTGCAAATCAATGATCACCATTTATTGATCCTGTTGACACGTGAACCAGTACACACAACCGTCAACTTTGAGGATGAACAAATGAACCCGTCTACCCTAAATTTCGCTCCGGCGATCGTTAACCAATTAACTGCTGAACAATTAGATGCATTTTTAGCTGCCTATCACCGTCAGCTGATCGCCAATAAATCGTTCCCCCCCTTAACCGGCAACAAACCGATGCACCAAGCGGCGTCGGCCTTGTCATTTTCCGGCGCGGAGCAATTAAGCGCGGCGATGAATAAAAAAACCGCCACCGAGCAACACGCATCACCACAGGGGCGTTTTATCTTTGCCCACAACTGTGATGATGGCGCGGCCACCATTAGGCTTTACAATACCCGTGACGAAGTACTGGCGGTTATTCGCCGGATCTTAGGCCAGACCTTAAGCGATACCGATCGCGACATCCAGTATATTCTGGATAACTGCGGCGCGTTTGATAGCCTTGTCGATGTCCGTGAAGGCAGTGATTGGGTTCGCCACCAGAGCACGTTAATGCGCCTATTCATCGCCACAGAGTCCTTGTCCATTGAACTATTATCCGAAGCCTACAACCTGATCTCATCAGGTGGCCACTTCTCCATGGCGGACAGTGCTGATCCCCAGATCAACTGGGGAGAAGATGTGAGCAAGGGCGACTCCGAATGTTCTAACGCACCTAGCTGCATGAACACAGAATTACAACTGATGTATCGTGACGCCAGTAATTATAAGCGCACACAAAATGTCATTTTAACCGGCGGCATTACCAACGCGCAAATCACCGCGTTAGCCAGCCACCTTGACGAAGGTTGTCAGCTTATTAGCCATGAAGTGGGCTTGCCGACACCTGCGGAGTTGATGTTTGCCGAGCATGCACCGAGCGAAGATGATCACGTTTACACCACAATGTCTAATTTCTTAAATGGTCTACCGTCAATAGGTTCGCTATTAACCGACGCGGAGCCTACCGAAGACATGACAATCACCATGTTGATCTCCGCCCTTAAAGTCGCGCCGTGGGATGAATCGGCCGAAATGGCACGACTAAACATCGCCTAAGTATAGCCGTTTTCCTCAGCACACCCACAAAAAGGTCGTCACTCGCCAAAAGCGACACGGCCTTTTTTTTACCAAAAAAAATACGCCTAATGCGCAAAAAGCATTAGTAAAAAACAGCATCCTACGGTATACTGTAATTTCAATCGTGTGAGCGGTTGACATTATTCCATGCACACTCGCACGTTGAAAAATACGTCGGGTGGGACGGGTCGCCCCCGATAGTACTGACTGCCATTTGGTAGGGTTATAGCGAGCACAAGCACAGCAACGGTAATATATATACCCATTACTTTCTTTTGTTGATGCGTGAATCAGTACACACAAGATCAGCTAAACAAAAGTGAGAATATTATGCAACACAAAAACGTTCCGTTTACCCAAGCATTTGTCGATAAACTCTCGGCCAATGAACTCAACAGTTTTTTAAGTGCTTACCACAGCGCGTTGACAAGCAAAAAAGCCTTTCCACCCCTACAGGGAAACAAACCGCTGCATCTGGTGGCTGAACTATTGTCATTTAACAGCATTGAGCAGTTAATGGCGGCGATGGAGCATTCATCAACATTAGTCAGTGAAAAGGCATCATCGGAATTAATTTTTGCGTTGAGTCGAGAAGACGAATTACCCCTGGTGCGCACTTACAATAACGAAGAAGACGCTTTCGCGTACATTCGAGTGCTACTGCAAGAGGCGCTAAATACCCATGAAATCCACGTACAAGATATCGTCAATCGGTGTGGCGTATTTGATTCTGTGTTCGATGAAGACTTGGATAGCCCATGGATGCGCGACAGCAGTGACAGCGCACGCTTATACCTAGCTAGCCAAGCGTTATCCGCGGAAGAGCTCAATGAGATCTATCAAGCGATCACCCACGGACGCGAAGGACAATTTACCCTGGTGAACGCCGCTGATCCTGGGGTGCGTCGTTTTAAAGACGCCGATGAAAAAGGCAATACACAATTTTGCTTAACCTATCGGGTGGATGAACAGGTTAAAGCCTCTGTTGAGGTGGTGTTACATGGCGCGATCAGTGAAGGACAATGTCAACTGTTGTCTTCGCGGTTGACTGCACAAGGTCAATTCATTGCACACGAAGTTGGGCTCCCTACCCCGTCCACCTCGATTTTTTCCGAGCGACGACCGGACGAACTCGATCATCCCTATACGGACATCATTGAGTTCACACAAGGGCACCCCGTTGAGTCGGCGCGTTTTCATACCGAAAAAACGGCGACCGTCGATCTGCACATCGATGAGTTGTTGGCGCGGTTAGCCCAAGCCCCGTTCAGTGAAGATAACGAAGTGCGCCGTCTTGATTTTGACTGATCCAGACAGCCGAGTACCCCTCGGCACCTTGTTGGTCGGCCAACGTTTTACGCTGTGTCGTAGTGGTGAACGTTATCGCGTTGAGCCTCAAGGGGCATATGATAGGTTTAGGATCACGGTCAAACCGATCAACCATGTCACCGGTGTCTATGCCTGCGATGGCCAAACGAGGCTCCCTGGTAGGCAGTCACTCAGCCATCAATCGTTAGTTTTCCCCGACAAGAAATCGTAGTTTTTATGTAAAAAAATACCCCTCCAGCATATGCTGAAGGGGTATTGGTGCATCCAAAAGTTTGTTAACACTCGTTTAAAACTCAGGATCTCCCGGATTGTAACCATCGGTTGCCCACGGATCGGTTACATCAGGTCGCTCTTCCGTACAAGCAGGGAACAACTCCTGTTTGTAAATAGGATATGTATCACATTTTGTACCATGTACCAGCTGTGTCTTCGTAACAGACTTAGAGCCAAGCTTCTGATGACTGCCGCCAATGCTAAACGAGTAAGTGATCCTAAGCGGCTGCGTACAGGTAGCTGTTTGTGTTACCAACTGATTATTCCAATATAACGATGACTTAGGCGTCCAATTCCCACATGTCGCGCTACCATAATTCACATACCCGGTATTCGACACCGCAACCGTTCGAGAAGAACCTGAGCCCGTCACCGTACGTGTTTCTTTACGTAATACCGTTGATGATGAAAACACACCATTTATATAAGTATTACTAAGGACATTGCGCTCTTGACTTAACGAGCTCGATCGGGTTTGGGTAAAGTTAGCTGTCTGCGTAGTGGCCGCTGGCGCATAGCTACCGTAACCTGTGTAAACTGTCACCCAACTCGACGTTGACTGAGCGGTGGTTATTACAGCTTTCGTTCCCGGCACATTGTACTTAGTCGAGTAAGTTTCAATACCTCTATATTCGAGAGAGCTACCACCAACACTGTAACTACGTGTACGTTTCTGTTGCTGAGCACACGTGGCAGTTTGCGTAAAGTTGGTACCTACATTTACCGTACTTGCCGCTGGTGTGTATGTACCACACATTTGCGCACCATTATTTACCCAACCGCTATAGCTTACCGTCACAGAGCGACTTTCGTTGCCCGTTACTGTTTGCGTTTGTGTGGTTGCGCTGCCATTGTTTAAGATAACACCACTAATAGTGTCACGTTTACGTGGCTGAGCACTGCGCGTTTGCTTTT